>Ga0209006_10000663_pt1 | contig 32013 bp, 30 predicted proteins | sample JacPin_JW_Ref_O2_FD_188567 | JGI IMG/M metagenome (GOLD analysis project Ga0209006, IMG submission 188567) | Forest soil microbial communities from Algoma, Ontario, Canada - Jack Pine, Ontario site 1_JW_Ref_O2 (SPAdes) (version 2) | ecosystem: Environmental > Terrestrial > Soil > Boreal...
AAAAACACCCGCCGCGAGGCGGGGCCTGAAAGAAGCGTGGAGCAAAGACGCGAGCCGATGAACAAGAACCGGATATGAGGCCTACGGTGGCGGGCGAGCGAGCCAATGATTGCGAAGACCATGATCCATCAAGCTCACTGGTGGGAGATCCGACGGCTGTGCGTCGAAAGCGGTTGAACTCACCTTGGGAGATCTGCGGCATGTCACGGAATCGTGACTGAAGATCAAGCGATTCATCCTGACCGTGTCGCAGAAGTCAGCACAGGGCAAAGTAGGTCATGCAGCCGGCGAAGCTTCCAAGAAACTCCCGCGCGCTGAACCGGTTCGTTATGTAGCCTTGGGTTCGATGGGGACAAGTTCGTAGCCCAGTCGTTGGCTTGTCGTTTGAGTTTTGCTTCCAATCGTTTTTCCCTCTGGGCGTCCCTGGCGTTCCATGAATCCGACCTCTAAGCCGATGTGGTTGGGAATGAGTATTGAATGGTTCAATCCAGAATAAGAATTCAACAAAATGCTTAAGAACGGGGCTGTCCCGGCTCCGTCGCAGGCAAGTCCGCGGGGCTTGGAAGGGATTCACGGCGTGATAGCAATGACACGCAAAGGACTGCCGGATCCGCCGACGATTTTGAGTGGCGCAGCAATGACAATCGCACCGGTCGGTGGAAGCTGATCGAGATTGGACAGACTGGCCAAGCCAAACTTGCCGCTTCCGTGCATGACGTAATGGTTTGGGAAGGGCGGGTCGAAGGTAGCGGCCTGGCCGGCATCGGTGCCGACCGTTTCCACACCGACACCGAGCACATCTCGCTCCTGGGCGAGGAAAGTGGAGGTTTCTTTGGCCAATCCGGGAGTATGGGGCCCATTTTCCTTCAGGTTGATGTAGTCCTTTGTGTCCTTCCGTTTCGACCAGTCTGTCCGCAACAGAAACCATGCCCTCGCCGGAATGCGGCCGTGCTGTTTTTCCCACTCGCGGACGCCCTCCAAGGTCAGAAGATAATTCGGATTTCGTACCACTTCGGCACTGATATCGATCACACAGGCTGGGCCGACAAATTTGTTCGGCGGAATGCGGTCGACGGTGTTGTTGGGAAGGTCTTTCCCAGAGACCCAGTGGACTGGAGCGTCAAAATGAGTGCCGGTGTGCTCGCCGGTCTCGAAGCCATTCCAGTACCAGGCGGGACCGCGCTCGTCGTAGCGCGAGAGCTCCCAGATCTTGAATGCGGGCGAGTTGTTCCACTGTGACGGCAGCGGAAGTAGCGCTGTCTGCGGGCTCAAGGGCTGGGTCAGGTCCACGACTCGCAGATGGCCAACCGCTAGTTCTTCGAGAAGATCAGTCAAGACGCGCGACATTGATGCACCTCACAATCTTTGAGTTCGTTACTCTCGGCACTTCGGTCGATTGCGCCCGAACGATGCTGTCCGAATCCTAGCTTCGCTTAAGCGACTGAATATGCCGGCGGAATTGAAATCGATTCTCCAGCAACGACAGGTCGGTAACATAGGCGGCGGGGCCTTTGGCTTCGACCTTGGCAATAATGGTTGTCAGTTCATTTCCATGCATCGCGTCGGTCACAGCGGCTTTGAAATTTTCAACACTTCGCACGGTAGCGACCCGGGGAATTCCAGAAGCGCGGGCAATCCCCTCGAGGTCTGTGCCTGTGCTCGTTGCCGTCGGGAAACCACCGACCGAGAGAAGGCTTTCGTTGTCAAAGACTATGTGCACCAGTTTCTTGGGGCGGTACCGTGCCATTGTGCTGAGGCCGCCAAGGTTCATCAAAACAGATCCGTCTCCGTCGAATACGATTACTCTTTGTTCGGGCAGGCAGAGAGCCAAGCCCAAGCCCGTCGAAGAGGCCAGTCCCATGGCGTGTTGCAGGTAGAAGAAATTGGGACGATGCCCCAGCGAGTGCAACTCAGCCGCAACCGCTCCCATGATTGTGACAACCAGGCAGTTCTCCAGTTCCGAATAGACCGACCGAAGACAATCGATGCGCAGCATCACTCCTCCCACATCAAGTCGCGCGTTAATAGAAGGGCCACTGGCTGCAAACTGCTCTCTGCGAGAGTCTGCGCCTGACGTATACGCTTCTTGACGGTCTCCGGTGCATCCAGGCAAAAGTAAGGGATCGCCAAGGCCCGCAAAATTGCCTCGCTGATGTTGCCGCCTTGCGTTTGCCACGGATCGCGCTCGCCCAGCGAACCGCGGTAGCTGACGAGCATCAAAAGCGGAATCCTGTAAAGATGTGCGAACGAGACGATGCCGTTAATGGATGCAAGAAAGCCGTGATTCTGCATGAGCATCGCCGATTTGAGTCCCGCAAAGTGTGCTCCGGCCGAGATACCGACCCCTTCCTCCTCCTTTGCCAGTCGCACCAAAATCATCTCTCTGTCTTCGTCCGCCAGTCGTATCAGGTGCACCAACCAGGTCTCAGGCAGGGCTGACACCAGGCGGATGTCGCACTCCTTCAAAGCGTCAAAGATTAACCTGGAGTTGGTTAAAGATACGGGCATGAGTTTCTTTCGGCGTTCCTACGCTGGGAAGCTCCCTGATGGCCGCGTGAGATTATAGCTTTAACTCTGGAAACGAGGCGAACACGCCCGTCTGGCGACGTGCGAAATGCCCTCTTGACGGTCGTTTGCAGCGGGGTATAGCTTGGCCCTACTCGTTCCGCAGTGACTTCTCAGGTCTAACCAGGAGCAAAGGTTGCAGGCCAAATCTCAAGGTATTCTCAACCCCGAATTCCCATCAGGATCGAATGTAAAGTTTCCCATCGATGCGGTGCGCGCCGTCTTCCCAGCTTTGAGTCGGACTCCGGAATTCACCTTTTTCGATAATGCGGCGGGGGCGCAGGTTCCACAGATCGTGCTCGACGCAGTGAATCATCATCTCGTCGAGTGCAATGTGCAGCGTGGGGGACGCTACCCGAAAAGCGTTGCAGTGGACGCAACCATTTCGCGTGCACGCCGGAGCGTCGCCGATTTGGTGAACGCATACGATGCCAGAGAAATCGCATTCGGCATGAATGCCACGTCCTTCATTCGCTTGGTGAGTCTGGCGATCGGACAAACGCTCGACAGACGAAACGAGATTGTCGTAACCGATTTGGACCATGAGGCGAACATCGCCACGTGGATGGCGCTGGAACGCAACGGAGCAAAAGTGCATTGCTGGAAGATGAGGGACGACGGCAATCTGCACGTCGACGACCTTGTCCCGTTGGTTTCTTCGAGGACGCGGCTGGTAGCGTGCACCCTAACGTCGAATGCCCTCGGCTCGATTGTGGATGTCGGGGCCGCAGCAGAAGTGGCGCACTCGGCTGGAGCTGAAATCTTTCTCGATTCCGTGCATTACGGTCCTCACGGACTCATCGACGTGCAAGCCTTTGATTGTGATTACCTGGTGTGTTCGGGCTACAAGATTTTCGCCCCCCACATGGGATTTCTTTGGGGACGCTGTGAGCTTCTTCAGGCACTCCCGACCTTCCGTGAAGATTTCATCCCGGACGAGCCGCCCGGAAAAATCGAAGCTGGAACGTTTATTTACGAGAATGTGGCAGGGATGGATGCTGCCGTACGCTACTTGGAAGGGTTGGGCCGGATGTACGGCAACGGTGTAGCTACGCAAACAAGGCGTGCCCCTCTCGAACGTGCGTTCGCGGCAATCCGAAGCTACGAAGAATCGCTTTCGCTCGAAATGCTTCGCGTGCTGAACGATTGTGGCGCAATCGTCTACGGCGTCTCGGACCCAAAGCGCCTCCCTGAACGAGTGCCAACGTTCAGCTTCAATTTACCGAACCTTTCTCCGGAAAGAGTCACTGCAGAGCTCGCGAAGAGGAATGTTGGCGTGCGCGATGGCCACATGTATTCGCCGCGGCTCATGAAGCGATTGGGGCTTACTCAAGAAAGCGGCGCAGTCCGGGCATCGCTTGTCCACTACAACACTGTCGAAGAGGTACGCAACTTCGGAGCCGCACTGGCCGAGGCGAGAACCTCATGCTGACCGACAAGCAAATCCAAAATATTCGTTCTCGCTTCAGCATTTTCCGACGCAAGATCTATCTCAACAGTTGCTCGCAGGGTCCGCTTTCGGATGCCGTTCAGGCTGGCCTCGAAAACTTCATTTCGAGTTGGCACGAACAAGGTTCGCCGTGGGAGTTATGGGTGAATCGTTACGAGGAGGCGCGAACGGCCTTTGCGCACTTGATCAACGCCAGCCCGGATGAGGTTGCTATCGTGACGAGCGCGTCGGCGGGAATCAACAGCATTGCGAGCGCGCTTAGTTTTCAGGAACGAAAAAAAGTCGTGATGGGTGAGTTCGAATTCCCGACCATGGGCCATATCTGGCTCGCACAACGAGCGCGAGGCGCCGAGGTGAAATTTGTAGGCGCGGAAGGCAACCGCATTCCGGCCGTCAACTACGAAAAGATGGTGGATCGCCATACGCTCCTGGTACCGCTGACGCACGTCTGTTTCAAGAATGGTTTTCGCTCCGAGGTAAATGCCATCACGCAGATCGCCCACCGTTCCGGCGCGCTCATAATGCTCGATGATTATCAGGACTGCGGAACCCGATCAATCGACGTGAAGGGCATGGACCTGGATTTTTTTGTCACCGGGACTCTCAAGTATTTGCTCGGCCCTCCTGGTCTTGCTTTTATGTACGTCCGCAAGGAACTCATTTCCTCGCTGGTTCCCACGCTGACCGGATGGTTTGCGCAAACCAATCCATTCGCCTACGACCCCCAAACTATCGATCTATCTCCCACCGCGCGAAGATTCGAATCAGGCACCCCGTCGGTGCCCAATGTATATGGAGCAGTGCCGGGATTCGAACTGCTGAGAGAAATCGGCATGGAGAATGTGGCAGGCCACATCAAGGGCCTTGCCCAATCGCTTTTGCACAGCGCCGTCGATCTCGGCATTCGGGCCAAAACCCCTGCTGACAGCGCCGGACCACTTGTGGTGTTGCCATCTAAAGATTCAACCTTGCTGGTGCAGAAACTTGAAGAGAACGGCATCGTCGCGTCGAACCGTTACGACGGCTTGCGCATATCGTTTCACGTGTACAACACGATGGAGGATGTGAAAGCAGTGGTAGAGGTTCTCAAGAAAAACATCGATCTTCTGGTGCTTGACCCTGCCAGTGTCGGCAGCCATGACTGATCAACAACCAGCAGTCAGCATGGCGTTTACCGATGCTAAGCCGACCGTGCCAGAAGCGGAGGGACTCCAGCGCCGTTTGAGCCAAAGGCAGCTCACTATGATGGCCATTGGTGGCGCGATAGGAGTCGGTTTGTTCCTGGGGAGCAGCGTTACCATCCGTCTGGCTGGACCCGCCGTCATTCTTTCTTATCTGTTGGGAGCAGGCATTGCTCTGATCATGTCCTATGCCCTGGCAGAGATGGCGGTAGTCCATCCGGTCGCCGGCGCATTCGGAGTTTACGCGGACAAGTACCTCAATCCCTGGGCGGGGTTTTCGGTTCGAGCCACCTACGGAGTCGCACAGATCATTGCCATCGGTGCAGAAGTCACCGCCGCCGGCATCTATATTTCCTTTTGGTTCCCGAATGTTCCGCAATGGATTTGGGTAGTGTTGGTTTCAGCCGCGCTGGTGGCGCTCAATTCAATGCAGGTCAACCGGCTGGGCGAGTTTGAATATTGGTTCGCCATGATCAAAGTCGCGGCCATCATTGCGTTCATCATCGTAGGGATATCTATGATTCTTGGCGTGGGATCCGGAGGCGCCATTGGCTTGTCGAACCTAACTCAGCACGGCGGATTCTTCCCGGGGGGATGGAAAGGAGTCTGGCTTTCGCTCACCATTACGGTCACCAGCTATATGGGAGTGGAAATTATCGCGGTCACTGCCGGAGAAGCCGAGCATCCGGAGTTGACCGTCCCGCACGCCATGCGGAACATCGTTTGGCGCCTCATCCTGTTCTATGTGTTGGCGATTGCGATTATGGTGACGATGGTTCCATGGAACCAGACCAGCAGTTCGGCCTCACTTTCTGGTAGTCCTTTTGTGACCGCGTTCGCCGCGGCGCACATACCCTTCGCCGCTGCGATCATGAACTTCGTCGTGCTCACGGCGGCTCTTTCGAGCGTGAATACCAACCTTTACCTTTCAACTCGAATGCTTTTTTCTCTGGGCCAAGGAGGTTATGTTCCTGAATGGATGGGCAAGGTGAGCCACAACGGCGTGCCCCATCGCGCTCTGCTGGCTTCCACCGCGGGCATTATCGCAGCCATTCTTCTGGCCATCTTCGCCCCCAAAAATGCTTTTCTCATGCTCTATGGAACCGCCGTCGCCGGAATGCTCTTCGTATGGCTGGTGATTCTCAACACGCACTTGCGGTTTCGCCAAGCCATCACGAGTGAGCGACTATTGAGTTTACCGATGCGTCTGTGGGCTCATCCGCTCTTCACGGTAGTCGGTATTCTGTTACTGCTTGCAATCGCGGCGACAACGTTCTTTGTGGACGGATTGCAATGGTCGGTTCCAGCATTCTCTATTTTCCTGGGCTTGATTTCGATCGTGTATCTACTAGAACGGCGCCATAAGACTTCTTGAGGAGAGGGGAGATGGCAGAAGCAAGCGAAGAGGTCTACTCTTTGCTCCACCGGCGATTCAAAGGTGGGTTGCTGCGTCCCGGTGAGAGCGGCTATGACGACGCTCGTGCGATTTGGAATGGCATGGTTGCGCGGAGGCCCGGATTGCTTGCACAGTGCGCAGATGTAACCGATATACAAAACGCCGTCCGGTCCGCATCTGAGATTGGAATCCTGACCGCCGTCCGTTGCGGAGGCCATAGTCTTGCAGGTTTCAGCACGTGCGATGGGGGCCTGGTGATTGATCTATCGAGAATGCGCAATGTAACTGTTGATGCCGAGGCGCGTCGGGCGAGGTTCGCTGGAGGCTGTCTGTTGGGTTCAATAGATTCGGCAACGCAAAAAGTGGGGTTGGTTTTTCCAGCGGGCGTTGTTTCACATACAGGCGCCTCTGGACTGATCCTGGGCGGAGGAACCGGATGGCTCACACGGCGATTCGGATTGTCATGCGATAACGTGGAGGGATTCAGTCTCGTGACGGCGGATGGTTCCGTAGCACGCGCCAATTCGAGAGAGAACCCGGACCTGTTTTGGGCTTTGCGCGGCGGCGGCGGGAACTTTGGAGTCGTGACGGAATTTGAAGTGAAACTCCATCCGCTTACTTCCGTTGTATTTGCTGAAGGATTATCTCCCGAGACTGATATTGAGCAACTCCTGGAGTACTGGAGAGACTTCATGGCCGAGGCGCCGCTCGACTTTAAGTGGAACATTGATCTGCGCCTCGCTCCCCACAAAGAAAAAGTGCCTAGCGAGCTGCGTGGACGGCCGGTTGCTGGCAGTTCATTGATTTGGACTGGCGACCCTGACGCTGGACGCCCGTTCTTGCAGCGTGCGCTTTCCTTGTGCAATCCGGATTCTGTGAGCAGCAGGATTGTGTCATTCATGGATCTACAAACGATGGCGGATTCCGATTTCCCGCACGGCCGGCGCTATTACACCAAGTCAGGCTACTTCGCTCGCCTTGACGGCGGAACGATTCATCGACTGGTGGAGGCAGTTGCCGCTATCTCCTCATCGGAGGTGCAGATCGAACTTGCCTATCTTGGGGGCGCGACAACGCGGGTCGGGGCGGACGAGACTGCTTTCGGCGACCGTAGCGCTCCTTTCATCCTGAATTTGCTGGGGAACTGGTCGGACCCCTCCGCCGATGTCAACAACATCTCAAGGATTCGCGCACTTTTCAAGGTGCTTCGGCCGGCTATGAAACCCGGTGTGTACGTAAATTTTATGAGTGCAGATGAACAGGATCGCGTCCCTGAGGCCTATCAGCAACGATGGGACAAAATGGTCGCGGTTAAGTCGCACTATGACCCGAATAACTGCTTCCGGCTGAACCAGAATGTACCGCCCGCGAAAAATGTCGGCAGTCAAGGGCCGGGCGCAGTTTAGGGACTCTTAAATAACACTCTTCAGACCTAAGACCCGCAGGACGCCTTTCCTATGCGACAAAAACAGGGGGCGAAACCTGTACCGGATCATCTTCCGATTCAGCAACGGGCCTCGAAGGGATCAGAATGTTGCACGGTCACGCCACGGCGCGAGGGGAGGGAAGGAATGTGGCGGACACAAGAGGGAATCAGGCGGTATCGGAAGACCATAAAGGCGCAGACCATCAAGATGAGGGGCGTGGTTCAGCTGGTTAGAGCGTCTGCCTGTCACGCAGGAGGCCGCAGATTCGAGCCTCGTCGCTCCCGCCAGTGCGCATGCGAGTTTGGATTGCTCTACGTTCAGAGGTCCAAGGGGAACATGCTGAGCAGTTGCGCTGTTCAATGACAAACAAGCGACCAACAAGCAGGCTAGCAAAAACCGGCTCTTCATACTACCCCGGGCGATATGTTGAAATCCTCCGGCGTTGAGGAGGCGCAGTAAAAGCGGTGCCGGGCGATGTTCCTGTCTTGCAGCAAGCGCACGCCGAGAACCCACGCTCACACTGAACTCGCTTCTCGCTTGGCCATCGATTTCTCAACGAGAGCGAAACGTCTTGCTTCAGGCTCATGAAGAGCCAGGGACGACGCGGGATTGTGAGGTGTTTCTCTTCGGAAGAGATGATCTGGGTGGGATAGGGTGTGAATCCGAAGAAGTGGGCGCGGGCACGGTGCTGCCCCGGTTTCGCGGAGCTAAGAGATCATAGGTTGGCCCGCCCTTGAGCCCACGACCGACGGCCCGCGCGTCTGTGCCGACTTCTCAAGGACGTAACCGGGCTCGTACTGTCAAACTACTAATTTAATAGTTGACAAGCGATTCTGCTCGCCGTACAAATAGTTCGATCTATTAATTTATTAATTGTTGAAGCGGGGAGGAATCGTTGGCAAGGAAAAAGTCACCGAACCTGACGGAAGGCGAGTTACCGCTCATGGAAGTGCTGTGGCAGAAGGGGCACGCGACGGTGAGCGATGTCGTGGCGTCATTGCAGGCCGATCCGCCGCTTGCCTACAGCACCGTGCTGACCACCTTGCGTATTCTCGAGGCCAAGGGCTACTTGCGGCACACGAAGAAGGGGCGTGCCTTCGTCTATGAACCCGTGATCGTTCAGGAAGAAGCCAGCCGAAAGGCGCTCGGGTACCTGGTGAACCGCTTCTTTGGCGGCTCGCGCGAACTGCTGGTCGTGAATCTGCTGAAAGAAGAAACGATCGGCCGGGCCGAAATGCGACGAATCAAGAAGATGATCGCGGCGAACGAGTAAGGAGAGCAGAAATGACGCATATCGACTTTGCGATGACAACTCTTCTCAACGGAATCGGGCAGGGGACGTTCCTGGCGGCGGCGATGTGGCTCCTTCTGAAACTGCTTCCGCGACTGAACGCGACCACCCGCTTCACGGTTCTGTGGGTAACCCTGCTCGCTGTCGTGGCGTTGCCCTTCGGACCGCTCACGTCCAGAGTGTTCATTTCGGGCGCGCAAACGGATTCGCCTGAGATTGCAGCGACGAACAAGCCCACGATTTCGACTCTTGCGCCCGTTAAAACTCAGGATCCCAAGTCTAGCTTAAAGAAGACGCCCGCGAGCCCCGAGTCACATCTTGCAACGATTCCGAAATCAAGTCCCGAGTCGGTATCTGAGCGCGCGTCTGAATCTATAGAAGTGCCGAATGCTGCCTCCCAAAGTTCATCGGCAGTGATCGCGGCCGTTGAGCATCCTCTGATTCGCATTCCCTCCGGAAGGATTCTGGGCGCGCTCGAGATCGTGTGGGCGCTGGTGTCGATAACGATGCTGGTGCGTCTTGGATCTGGCTACCGGGAGTTGCGCCGGTTGAAAGCAGGAGCCATACCGGCTCCGGAAGACTGGCGGCTGCGGTTGAGAAGCCTGAGCGGAATCAACGGTGTTCGCCGGCAAGCGCAATTGCTCGTTTCAAACCACATAGCCGCGCCAATGTCACTCGGATTTCTCAACCCGGTGATCCTCATCCCGCGAGCCCTTCTCGATACTCTTTCGGATTCGGAACTCGACGACGTGGTGCTGCACGAACTCGCCCACCTGCGGCGCCGAGATGATTGGACCAACCTCACACAGAAATTGATTGAAGCAATACTACCGCTCCAGCCGGCGGTGTACTGGATCGGTTACCGAATGTCGGTCGAGCGCGAGATGGCATGCGACGATTGGGTAATTGCAACGACGGGAACGGCGAAGCGGTACGCGGCCTCCCTCACAAAAGTGGCAGAACTGTCGCAATGGGAGCAGGCGGGCACTCTGGCAGCAGGCGCGGCAGGGAACCGTTCGCAACTTTTCAGCCGCGTCCATCACATGCTGGACAGAACTCGGAACGCGGCCCCGAAGCTTGCCCTCGGCCCGCTGGGGGCGGCGATTGTCGCGGTCGGGACATTGATCTATGTGGGCGGCCGGGTGCCACAAATGATCGCCTTCGCGCAGAATCCGGCATACCAAAACAGCAAGCAGGAGCTCATCCCTATAACGCAACATTCGCCACAATCACCGCTAACGCCAATTGCAGCCTCAGTTCCTAATGCGCCACGGGTGTTTGCGGCGCCGCTGACGCCGATCGCGGCTCTTACTCCGGCGGTACCAGCGCAGGCGCCCACCTCACCTCTGGCACCACCCGCCCCACTCGCGCCGAGCGCGCCACTGGCTCCTATGGCGCCGCTCGCACCGATCGCACCCGTCGCCGCGCCGCCGGGCGGCGAGACTCACATGGACATGACGACCCGCAGCGGATGGTCGTCACTCAGCGTGAAGATTGACGGCGCCATCGAATTTACCGACGACGATCGCGACGTCAAGTCACTTTCTCCTGGGGGCCATTTCCGTGTGGAGGAAGGAAGCTGGCTTTCCGGGCGTGCGTATGACGTCAAGGCAGATTCAACAGGGAATCTCACGAAGACCTACTCGGTAGGTTGGTCCACGAAACCGCTGGACTCCGAGGGGCGCACATGGCTGGAGCGCTTTCTGCCGCGGATGATTCGTGATAGTGCGATTGGAGCCGAAACCCGTGTCGCGCGAATACTCAGGCAAGGCGGTCCGCAGGCGGTAATGACTGAGATTGGATTGATTCACAGCGATGGATCGAAACGCATTTATCTGGAGCAGCTTTTTTCGCAAGCGACCCTCCACACGGACCAGCTCAAGGACGCCGCAAGGCTGATCCGAGGGATCTCGTCGGATGGTGACAAAGCGCAGGTGCTGGTTACGGTGGACGAAAAGTATTTCACTGCCGAACTGCGCCCGTATCTTTTCGAGGCAGTTGAGAGAATCAGTTCGGATGGCGACAAGCGCAGGGTACTGTCCGACGTCGTTAAAAAAGATGGGGGAAGCGCTGACACACTTGTGGGCGCGGCAAGGGCAGCAAAGCATATTTCGTCTGACGGCGACAAGGCTCAAGTGCTAATGGAGATGGCAGACCCCTATCGTGCAAACGACGGTCTTAATATGGCGTATTTCGAGGCGGTGAAGTCGATTTCGTCAGATGGGGACCACGCGCGCGTTCTTTCGACACTACTGGCGGCACATGGCGACGATCGCGATACACTAGCTCGGGCTCTGAGGTCGGCCGAAAGGATTTCCTCGGACGGTGACAAAGCCCGTGTGCTCAAAGAGGCGGTTTCCCGTTATAGTGATGACGAGCTCGTCCGCAAAGCGTTCTTTGACGCGGCGAATTCAATCTCGAGCGATGGCGACCACCAGCAGGTGCTTGTGGCACTCGTTCACCGGCAAGGAGTTGGAGCAACTACACTCGGCGGAGTTGCGAATTCAGCGCAGCGGATTTCGTCCGACGGGGATAAAGCCCGTGTCCTTGTGGAGCTCGCTGGGGCGAATGTTGAGCCGGTCCGCGACGCTTTCTTTGCCGCTGCGGACAGCATCGGTTCGGACGGCGATCACAGCCACGTTCTGACAGCTCTGCTCGACAAGCCCGGTACCTCAAGCACGATGGCGATCGCAGCGATTCAGTCGGCAACGCGCATTTCCTCCGATGGGGATATGGGTCGGGTGTTACTGGATGCCGCTGACCGGTATTCCAAGGACGCGGTCGTAGACGCTGCGCTGCGCAAGGCTGTCGAAAGCTTGCACTCCGATGGCGTATATCGATCGGTCATGTCCGAGATTACGCGGCACGGCGGAAACAATTAACGAACCTCAATTCCTGTTGCTCAAAACTTATCACTCCGTGGAGTCCAGCTAGCGACCGCTTTCCTCGATCACGGCGCCCCCATGGGGGCAGAGCAACGGCGCCGTTTCGCGACACGGCTTCACCGGAAAGAAGGTTCCTCCCTTCAGCGAATCCCTATGTTGTTACCTGCACTGGAGCAGCAGAATAGTTGAGGATGTAGTGAACGGAGTGCTCATTGGCAGCACTCCGCTTCGCATGATCGTCGGGAAGTGGAGCGCCTGTTGCTGTCCCCAAAGCCCAGCACGCTTGACGCTTTCCTCGGCGATCTTTTCCGTAAGTGCAGCGCTTGGCATGCAGCCAACCCAGGTGACCTCACCTTTGCCGTAGGTGTTTCGTGTGACTGCAGCGTACTCACCCCAGACGGGATGGTGATAATGTGCGACGACGGCGCCAGTGGTAGGCGTCAGCAGCTTCATCCACCAGCGCGCCATGTTGTCTGCGGCACCGACATGGGAAGGATCGGCCTCGAGCGAAACCCTGTCGGGGATTGTGAACTGGTTGTATTTCACTCCGGTGGCCTCAGCTATAAGGCGGGGCTGGGTGGCGGAGTGTACTTTCACATTCTCGTCGGACAAGCCGCTCTTAAACGTGTAGAGCAGGTGACCTCCCGCCTTGGCAAAGGCATTCAGCCGTTCGATTTCCGCGTCCGCTGCTGCGCACAGCCCGGGCACGACGATGAGCTTGTAGGCAGGCAGATCAGTCGTCGAAGGATCGACGAAATCGACCTCGGCATTCATTCGATAAAGCGCGTCATAAAAGGCGCGAAGCACGTCGTTGTAGGTGGTGGTCGAGGTCCAGCCGAACCTAAATGCATTGACGCCGGTTAGAGCCCCCGTACCTAAACATACCTTTACACGCATATGCTCTATAGAGTATATACAGGGTATGGAATCCGTATTCGAGGTCATTGCGGAACCGAACCGGCGCGCGATATTGAGCCTTTTGGTCTCGTCTCAACAGTCGGTGGGAGAGATCGAGCGTCAACTTCGTATGCCGCAGCCGACCGTGTCAAAGCACCTGCGGGTGCTGCGCGACGCCGGTTTCGTGGAATCCACGGTGGACGCACAGCGCCGTCTTTACCGGCTAAAGCCAGAACCGCTTCAGGAGGTGGATATGTGGCTGGCTCAGTTTCGCCGCTTCTGGTCCGCTCACGTAGATGCTCTCGAACGCCACCTCGACCGCATGGATCGCGATCCAACACCAACGAAAATGAAAACAAGGAGAAGACGGCGCGGCCCAAACCGCGAACGCGAGAAAGGAGCAAGGAAATGAAAATCAAACTGACCAGCGTGTACGTCAACGACCAGGAGAAAGCCCTGCGCTTCTATACCGAGGTGCTCGGCTTCGTAAAGAAGACCGACTTCAGCCAGGGGCCTTATCGCTGGCTCACGGTGGCCTCACCAGAGGACCCGGACGGCACGGAGCTGCAGCTGGCGCTCAATAACAACCCTGCGGCCAAAGTCTACCAGCAGGCCCTGTTCCAGCAAAGCCAGCCCGCGGCCATGTTCTACACCGACGACGTGCAGGCCGATTACGCTCGGATGAAGGCTCGCGGCGCCGAGTTCACCATGCCACCAAAGGACGTGACGGCCTCTAAGATTGCCATGCTGAACGATACCTGCGGCAACCTCATTCAGGTCACGCAGCTGATGCGCTGGTAGGGCGGACGTTCATATCGAGACTGATGCAAGGAGAAGAAGATGACTGATCGCGAGCAGTACACACCGGGTCCGGCCTACGGGGCGCAGATAAGAAAGGATGGGGTACAAAACGACAAAGATAAGTGGACGCTCATTCTCGTCCGAGAACTGCGCCACTCGCCGGAAAAAGTCTGGCAGGCGCTCACCGACCCGGCGCATCTGCGCGAGTGGGCGCCCTTTGTGACCGACGCGAACCTGGGGACGGTTGGAACGGTGAACCTGACCTGGGTGGGAACGCCCACGCCGATCGAAACTAGAGTGACGCGAGCTGACGCGCCCAAGGTGCTTGAATACGGCGATAACCGTTGGGAACTCGAACCCTTTGGCGGTGGCACGCGCCTGACGCTGTGGAGCAACATCGATCGCCGCTTCATCTCGTGGGGCGCCGCGGGCTGGCACATTGCCTTCGATGTTCTGGATCACCTTCTTAGCGGAAGTCCCATCGGCCGCATCGTCGGCGCCGAGGTCATGAAGTTCGAAGGTTGGCAGCGGTTGAACACGGAGTACGCGAAACAGTTCGGTATTAAAAACGCTAAACTAGCTCCCAAGGCGGCACAAAATTCGTGAAGCGCAAAACCATTCGTCTTCAGAGGAGGTCCCATTGAGCTGGAACAAATGGCTTCGGCAGATCCACCGCTGGCTGTCCATGGCCTTTACGGTAGCCGTGATCGTGAACATCATTGCCATTGCACAGAAGAAGTACACCGCCTCGGTGGGCCTCTTGGCGGTGATCCCGCTAGCGTTGCAGTTTGTCACGGGTCTGTACTTGTTCGTACTGCCATATGCCAGCAAGTGGCGCAGCGGGCGAAGCACCGGCTGAACCCGCGGCCGGCCGCACTCTCCGAGGCGGGTCGGTACCCGCCTCTTGGCTGGTACTGGCAGGCGCATGGGCCATCACGACTTCTATTCGGACTCTGTGGGATAATCAGTCGCGATGGAAGACTCAGCGCATGCCGGAGGAGTGCTTGGTGACCACGCAGCGGCACTCAGAGCGGCACTCTTGCAGCCTTTTCTCCGATTAAACTTTGTGACGCTCTGGGTCAGGGATCAAGGGCGAAGTCGGCAGTTCTTCGTGGAAAAGCTAAACTTCGAGGCGATTGTGGACGTGCAAACGCTCCAGGGAGACCGGTGGATCGTTGTCGCTCCGTCGGCTGCTGGTTGGCTCCCGGGAACGACAGCCGCGGGCCTGCCAGGGATGGCCCTCGTAGTTCCACCCGAAGGATCCGCGGAGCACCAACGCATCGGCCAAAACACCGGATTTAGTTTTCTTACTGAAGACGTGCATAGCCTGTTCGAAGAATGGTGTAGACGCGGAGTCCGTTTCCCGCTCCCACCAATGGAACCTTCCTGGGGAAGCGGGCAGGCGAGGTACGCGGTTTTTGAAGATGTGGACGGAAACAGTTTTTCTCTGATTGAGTTCGATGAGGCGACACGCACGCTGGAAGCAGAGCGACGCGCCCAGGCCGCCAGGTTGGAAAGGGAGCGCCAGGCTGCGCACGACTTAGAAATCGCCAAGCAAGTGCAGACCCGCTTGTTTCCGCAACGCCAGCCGCTGATTCGAACGCTTGTCTATGCGGGGATTTGCCATCCCGCTCGGATCGTGGGTGGAGACTATTACGACTTTCTTGATCTCGGCAGCCGAAGGCTCGGCCTGGTAGTAGCAGACATAGCGGGCAAAGGCATTGGGGCTGCTCTGCTTATGGCGAATCTCCAAGCCGCTCTGCGTAGCCAGTGCGCGACGGCTTGGGAACAGCCCGAACGATTTCTGCGGTCAGTGAATCAGTTGCTTTACGAAAACACAGCCGAAGGGGATTACGCTACCCTCTTCTTCGCCGAATACGACGATGACACGCGCAAGCTGCGCTACTCGAATTGCGGCCATCCGCCTGCTTTGCTCTTACGCGGCGACGACGGTTTGGAACGGCTCGGGGCAACCTGCACGGTAGTGGGCCTGTTCGAGAAATGGGATTGCACGATGGAAGAACGCGAACTGGCTCCGGGCGATGCCGTCCTGCTTTACACCGATGGTGTTACGGAAGCTCTGAATGGTGAGGGAGAGGAATTTGGCGAAGAAGGTCTGCTGGAAGCCGCTCGGCAACATCGTGAGCTATCCCTGCCGGAGATGCTCGAAACAGTTACAGATCAGGCTCGAAGATTCAGCCCTTACGAACAGGCCGATGATATCACGGTGATCGTTGCCAAATGCACATGAGATGAGTCAAGCCGGAACATCGTCCGCACCCAAAGAGCAATGTCGGGAGAACCATCTTTGCGAACTGTTGTCGAACCAGAGCGCCTTCCATTTGCGGAGGGTGCAGGTTGCGATGAGCAGCCAAAATAAGTGCGAGAGTGGGAGCTATACGTGGAAAAAGTCCCGGTGGAATCTGCCTCTGCGGTACTCGACGCGAGGATCAAGAAACTTGGCGACTGGCGCGGGAAGACGCTCGCAACGGTGCGCGAAATCATACACGACGCAGATCCTGAGGTCGGTCGGCGTTCGGGTCGTTGACGTTAGACTCCAACCCGAGCCCAACGTCCTTGTCCACGGCAAGGGCCGAAGAGACCGTTGCATTCCGCTGTGGAAGAAACCGCGTGGCGCTCCGCGCTTGGCTATCTATCAGGGGGGACGTCCTGGCTCCAGAACTATTTATCAATGCTCGCGATGGATGTATGACTCGTGCCGGATTCGAGTACATCCTCAGGAAGCACGTCCGTACCGCCGAAAAGCATTGCGCTTCTCTCTTATCGAAGCGAGTGTCGCCGCACGTCCTCCGGCACGCCTGCGCGATGACAATCCTCCAAGCCACCAAAGACCTGCGAAAGGTCTCGTTTTGGCTTGGCCATTCCAGCGTGCAAACGACGGAGATCTACGCCCGCGCTGACCCGACCGTGAAGCGGGAAACCCTCGAATCTGCTATCGCCCCAAAGGTGCGCACCGGCCGCTTCAAGGCTACGGACAAGCTCATTGCCTTGCTCAGCGAAAGCTTCCCACGATTATGCGGAGTGCGGGAGTTCTCCCCTGACGACAGCCCGGCGTTCCATGGTGCGGAGTCTGCATAATAGTGGACTCCGCATTATTCCCCACCTTGATTCTGCGATGCGCACTACCGTGATACCCGTTGCTTTCATCATCCGGACGTCTTCGTCGAGACGGTCGTACGGCGCGCACTCCTCATAGTAGGCAGCACCGAAGAGGATCGTATCCTGGTGGCCTTTGCCTGAGTGGCGGTGTCCTGGCTAGCGGATCGCCCTTGTATAATCTGCCATTTGCATCTCTTCAACAGAATCGGATCTGGCCCATGCGCCTTAAAGTGTTCAACGACAAAATCACATTGGGTCGCGCCGCAGCCGAGCAGGCCGCCACCGCGATTCGACGCGCCATCTCAGAACGTGGAGAGGCACGCATCATTGCCGCCACTGCCGCCTCTCAACTTGAATTCCTGGATGCGTTGACGAAGGCTTCGGGAATTGACTGGACCAAGGTTGAGGCCTTCCATCTTGATGAATATATCGGTATACCAATCACCCACCCGGGCAGCTTTCGCAAAATGCTGATGGAGCAACTGGTCCTCAAAACCGGAATCAGACAGTATCACCTGCTCGCTGGAGATGCCGCCGAACCGGCCGCAGTCGTGCGCGAGATAGGCACGCAGCTTGCCTCTGCGCCGATCGATATTGCGTTTCTCGGCATTGGTGAGAACGGCCATATTGCGTTTAACGACCCACCCGCTGACTTCAATACCGAAGAGCCCTACATCATTGTCAATCTCGATGAGGCTTGCCGCCAACAGCAAGTGGGCGAAGCGTGGTTCGCCGACCTTTCGCAGGTTCCGAAGCAAGCGCTTTCGATGTCAGCGAAACAGATCCTCAAAGCCAAGGAAATTCTGGCGGTTGTTCCTGACAAGCGCAAAGCCCGGGCAGTGAAGGCATGTTTCGAGGGAGAGATCAGTCCCATGGCACCAGCTTCGATTTTGCGCCGCCATCCCAATGCGACCGTATATCTCGACACCAACTCAGCCTCGATGCTGGGTCTAACCTTGCAGACAGCGCTGCAGGCAGCTTCGGAAGCCACAATGACTTAGTACGGTCTCTCAGGTGTGGACCTGATCTAGCGCCTCGACAGTTGGTGTTTGTGACAAAGTTCTTACTGGATCCACCGCAAGCCAACTGATCGCGCCCAAGAGACATAAACCAGCTGCCACCAGAAAAGAAGCTGTCCAGCCATACTGTGCCGCGATCCAGGGAGTGAGGGAGCCGGTCAAGGCACCGCCGATTTGCCCGCCCATATTCATGAATCCTGACACAGATCCGGCCGACGATCCCGCGATGTCAGCCGTTACCGACCAGAATGAACTCTGGGAAAAATAGAGTGCACCAGCGCCGCCGGCGAGAACGACGCTTGCCAGCCGGACGCTCTGAACTTGCGAGCCGAAGGCGATGATGATCCCGGCCACTGCCATGGCAAATGCTGCAAGGCCGCATCGTCCGAGCCGCGGCCCGCGCCACTTCGTGAGTCGATCGTTCGCCATCCCACCCAGCAGGCAGCACACCAGCATCGCCAGGAATGGGAGCATGGAATAGAAAGCGCTTGCTTTGAGATCGAGTCCGCGGACTTTGGCGAGATAGCGATAGAACCAACTGAAGAAAATCCATGCAACGTAGCCATAGCAGAAATAGCTGATGGTTACCGCCCAAACCTCGCGGCTTCGCACGACGCGGTTCCAGAGTAGAAGGCCATCGGCGCCTTCTTTTCCCAGATTTGGCGAATTGCTGGCCAGCGACAGTCCAGATCGGATCGTCGCAAGTTCTGTAACAGACACTCGCGGGTGTTCTGCCGGACTATCGCGAGATGCGGAGAACCAGACGGCCCCGGCGAGAAATCCGATGATAGCGCACACCCAAAACGACGTGCGCCAGCCGTAATGGATCATGAAGTACGAGATGAGCGGTGGGGACAGACCGGCTCCGGCGCCCACACCTGCAAAAATCCAACCATTGGCGATGCCACGCTCACGAACCGGAATCCAGTGGGCAATGAACTGGTTGGCTGCCGGGTAGATGACGGCTTCGCCCGCACCGAGGAAAAACCGAACCAGTACAAACAAGAACAGCGCGCCCTTGATATTGGCGGGGACAAGCGCGGTCAGGGCGGTGAAGATTCCCCACCAGACAACTCCGGCAGTCAATATTCGTCGGGGGCCAAAGCGGTCGGCAAGATAACCGCCAACCGTCTGAAACAAAGCGTACCCTGCGACCAGTGCGCTAAAAACCTTTCCCAGTTGGACATCGGTGAGGTGGTAGGCATCAACAATGGATCCGCCAGCGATTGAGATGTTGACCCTGTCAAGGTAAGAAACGGCGCTGAGGACAAAGAGCCAGAACACCAGGAACCAGCGCACCCGGGTTGTCGTCGCGGAGGGCATCATCATGGTCGCGAACTCACTAGGCTGAGTGCTCGCGCAGGATGCGAGATAATTGCTCGGCAACAATCCTGTCTTCACCAGGCTGTAACATGAACGAGCACATCGTCAGCCCCGGCCTGCCTTCTCCTCCGCCAATGACAATCGCGGGTTTGGAGTTCCGCAGCGACATCGAGATCTGCTTCGGCTCCAGAGAGACTCTCGAATCCCACGTGATCTGCATGTGGGGTACGTGGTTCGCGATGTCGGGAACGAAGAACGAGGTGCTGACGCCCGGGATCTTGGTTAAATCGTGGGAGATTCGTTCGAGGCGATCCTGCCACTCGCGTGCCAGCGCATCGTGATCCTCCTTCAGGTAGAGTTCCAGCGCCTTGACCATCCCGACAATCTCTTCCTTGCCCACCTTCTGGCTACGGCCGAGAGTGTCCTCGTGTGGGCTATTATTAAGGAGCGCATAAGCGACGAGATCCTTGCGCCCAATCAGCAAGCCCGCGCACTGCGGACCGCGCATTGCCTTGCCGCCGCTGAAAGTAACCAGGTCGTATCCCATGTTGGTGTAATCCCAGAGATGCGACACGGGAGGCGTGTCCGCGGCAGCGTCATTCATGCATGGAACGTTGTACTGTTTGGCTAGTTTCGCCCACTCGTCGACTTTGATCTGGCCCGCAAGGTTGGCAAAATTCGAAAAATGCATCATCGCCGTCCGGTCGTTGACTGCTTGCCGAAGCTCATCCCGTGTCTCAATCTCGATCAGCTTGATTCCCGTGGATCGCAGCTGGTGATCGAACGGGTTGCGATGGGATTTCTGAATGATGACCTCCGACTTCATGCCGGTCAGATCAGGAAGCTGGCGAATCAGGGCTTCATTGTCTTTTGTAAGGATGCCTGCAAGTCCGGACTGAATCGCGGCGGCCGCGCCCGAGGTTACAAGCGCCGTATAACCGTCGGGAAGTTTCAGCAGTTCCGTAATGCGCTTACCAGCCGCCACTTCGAGCTCAGGAATGTTCACGAAGTGGCGACCGGCCATTGCCATGACTGCCTCGAGTTCGGGGCGAAGAAAGGAGCCGCCGAGCATGGTCATGGTGCCTTCGCAGTTGATCACCGTGGTCACGCCCAGTTCCTCGTACGGATTCCCGCTCTGGCCGAAACCGCTGACTGTAACCTTCTCCGCTGCTGTTCCAACCTTTGAAAAAAGTTTGCGAGGGGCAAAGGCGGAGGCTACGATCGCCGCGACCGTTCCCAGAAATCCGCGTCGGTTCCACGTCGAGTTCAGTCGCATGAGGATCTCCTTATGGGTTCTACTTGCGGGCCACGGCGGCGATGCAATTGATTTCCACCAACGAATCGCCAGGTAGCGCTGCCACGGCCACCGTTGTGCGCGCTGGTCCGCCATGAGGGAAATAGGTCGAAAACACTTTGTGCATCCCGTCCCAGTGTTCGATCTTCACCAGGAACACGTTGGCCTGAAGAATTGTGTCCGTCGTTCCCCCGCCGACTTCTACCAGTTTCTTTACTTTATCCATGACCATGCTGGTGTGAGACTCGATTGTCCATTCTTTCTGATCGCGTGTGTCGTGTGCGCCTTGACCCGAAACATAGATCAACCCGTTATGAATAATCACGGGCATGATGATGTCTTTGTCGCCGCCCGGTTTGCCTTCAGAGCTCAGCTTACGGATGGAGTTCGCATCCTGCGAATCCTTCGCCATTCCGCGCGTCGCTGCGCCGGCCATAAAACCGAGAGCCGACAGAGCAGAACCCAACCGCATGGCAAAAGTCCTTCGAGTCGAAGTGAAATTCATCTGCATGCTCCTTTCGATTGACAATTTGGAATTCGTTGTTCGCGGCAAAGCAAATCCAACACATCAATCCCGGCTGCGATGGCGACGTCCCGTTTTCCCGCGAAGGTGCGAGTCATGCGCGACGGGCTTTCCGCGAACCAAGGTTGCCGCGCCTTACACCGCCATCTTCGCAAGCTGTGCCCCCGTCTTGCCGTTCCCGTTTGCCGCTGTCGATAGTGGCAGACGCGCGGCCGACTGGTACCCAAGCTCGGCCGAGATCCTCAGCCCTGCCGCTTGGATGAGCGGTGCCAACTGGCGGAGGCGTGTCACCGGCATACGAAAAGCCGGGGCTGTGATGCTGAGACTCGATTGCACACTGCCGGTATGGTCCCATATCGGAGCGGCCACACAACGAATGTGCAACTCGTGTTCTTCCAGGTCAAAGGCATACCCGTTCTTGCGGACGCGGAACAACTCCGTTCTGAGTTCCTGGAGATTCCCGACCGAATTCGAAGTCAGACGTTTCAGGTCGAGTTGCGGAAGAACCCGATCCTGCTCGTCAACCGGCATCGATGCCAGCATGACCTTACCTACGGCGGTGCAGTGCAGCGGAACGGACGCGCCGATCCGCGAATAGATACGCAACGGTTCCGGGGAATCTAATTTTTCCACATACACCGCAGATAATCCGTGCCGCACCGTGAGGTGTATGGTTTCGCGAGTTTGCTGGTTCAGTTCCCGCAGATACGGCAGGCTCAAGCGCCGGATATCGAGCTGACCTGCCGCCGCCTGTCCGATGGAGAAACACGCGATCCCGAGGTGGTGGGTACCCTCGATGTCGCGGTTCAGGAACCCGGTGGTGACTAGATTTGCAAGGAAGCGGTGAACCGTGCTCACTGGCAGCCGCGACAGAGCCGCCACTTGTTTCGCGGTGAGTCCCCGCGGAGATTCGCTGAAGAGATGCAGAAGCCGCAGCCCACGTTGAAGGGCGGTAATATCGTAATTGCGTTTGGGACGTACGGTCATAGGAATCAGCAAAAAATGAAAGTGCTGGATTATCTGATGAAAATTCATTTTATGCAACTCTCTCCGATTAGAGACGGCCGACTTTCCTGACCGCTTGAACGATCGACTTCAATTGCTCGATGAGGGCGTACATTGAGTGCTCTTTGTAGTCCATTTGTTGCGCCAGAGTGAGCACAGCTTGCGCTTGAGCTTTCGGAACGATGGCGACACCATCGCTATCCGCCACGACGATATCCCCAGGGCTCACCGGCACTCCGTTGCACACCAACGGAATCTGTGCTCCTGCAAACCTGTAGTGATGCACGGACGTGGAGGGAACGACGCCAGTTGCAAAAACTGGAAAAGCGATCTTACGAAGATATGCCACGTCCCGTACTCCGCCATCGATCACCGCTCCGGCGTAGCCACGCGCCGCCATCGCGGTGCCCATCAGTCCGCCCATTCCCGCTATATCTTCGCCGTCTTCAACCACCATCACATAAACGGAGTCGGTCGATCCCTGGTCGATCGCTTCCAGCATGCCGCTGAGGGCTTCGGGATCGTTGTTACCTTCGTCTTTCTTGAGTTGTACGGTTCGCGCATATCCCGCAAATTTGGCCGTAAAGATCGGCTGCATCCGATGGCTCATGTACATCCGCTTATGGGTGATTTGTTCCAGCGCATCGGAAACGGAAGCCACTTCCACCCGTCGAAACTGCACCACTAGCTCACCGTCACTCAAAGGAGTTGCGGCCCCCGAATTGGATTGAGCGCGTGCAAGATGAACGTCGACCCCCGCCGTAGAGAGAACGACCAAGGCTGCAAAAAGTATTGCGAGCATACGCATTCTTGAAAGCGAAATAAATGGATGCATTCTTCCTCCGTGTTCTGTGTTCTACTCGTCCGCGCACTCTACCACTTCTCGCGTCATGTTTGAAGAGCGCTAGGTCGGAGCGCTAGGTCGGATCAACAGTGAGGGGTGCTCCCACCCTCAGGCATGGTTCGTTTTTCCTTGGAGCTTCGGTGGGAAAGGTCTTCGATTGGCTGAAAGCGAAAGAGATCGCACTTTGACCGCCTGTTCCCGTGCGATAGAATGTTGCCCTTCGCATATGCTTCCGACTCGCAAGTCTTTAGCTCAGTTCGGACTCTGTCTCATTCTGTCGGTCTTGCCCATCTCGTTGATGCAGGCAGCACAAGATCTCTCGACCGACCCTGACTTTAGAGCAACTCGCGCATTGGGTCGACGTACTTTTAACTCTTCTTGTGCTGGATGTCACGGACTGGATGGCCGTGGAAGTGACAAAGCCCCAAACATTTCAGGAAGCGAGGGATTGCAGCATCTCTCGGATGCTCAGATGTCCAGCACCATTTCGAACGGTATACCCGGGACCGGCATGCCCGCTTTTCATGCTTTTAAGGAAAGGCAGGTTCGCGCCGTAGTCGACTACCTGCGGTCGCTCCAAGGCAAGATCGAAGAGCGCACTCTTCCGGGCGATGCGAAGCGTGGTAAAGAAGTATTCTTCGGCAAGGGCGATTGTTCAAGTTGCCACACGATTTCCGGCAAAGGTGGATTCCTGGGCCCGGATCTCACCGGCTATGGGGCTACTGGATCAGCCAAGGCGATCCGCGAAGAAATCGTCAAGTCACCGAGAATACCGTCGAGAGGGTATCGGACAGCGATGCTGACCACGTCCGCCGGTGATCAGTTGGAAGGGTTAATTCGTAACGAAGATAACTTTTCGCTGCAGTTGCTGACGAAGGATGGAAGTTTCCACCTTTTGAAGAAGGCAGAGCTCCAGAACTTCGAACCTCTGAACAGCTCCCTGATGCCGGGCAATTATCGTGAACTGCTCAGCGATGGCGAACTAAGTGATCTCGTAAGCTATCTCATGGTCACTCCCCCCTCGCGCACAGCCGTACCATCCCGCAAGAACGAGGACGATGCCGAATGAAATTTCGGGTTGTGTTTCTGCTCGCTGTGCTGGCCGTAGTCTTGGTAGCGGCGATTGTTCTGGCCCAGAAGACTCAGCGCTTCGAACTTGAATCCCTCTCTCCCAGGTTTCGGGAACTTATCAGCAGCAGTGCGGAGCTTGAGAGAGTGGCCACAGGTTTTGGCTTCACGGAGGGGCCGATGTGGGACCCGGCGGGCTTTCTCTACGTTAGCGACGAGACGATCAATAAGATTTTTCGAGTTTACAAGAGCGGCAAGAAAGAAGAGCTCATTGCGCTGGGCGACCCGGATGGTAATACCTTCGATCGCCGCCATCGGTTGATCGATTGTGCGAGCGTCTTGAGAGCCATCATCGAGGTGACTCCCGACGGGAAATACAAAGTACTCGCAGATCGGTACGACGGAAAGCGCTTCAATAGTCCGAACGACGTGATTGTCGGGCCGGATGGTGCGCTCTATTTCACGGATCCAACGCTCGATCTGGTTGCGGGAGAAAAACAGGAGATTCCGTTCCAAGGAGTTTACCGGCTGGATAACAACGGAAGCGTTCGTTTGCTGACCAGAGATCTCACGCAACCGAATGGATTGGCCTTCTCGCCGGATGGCAAGAAGTTCTACGTGGACGATAGCGAGCAGCGCAACATTCGCGTCTACGATGTTTCTGCCGCTGGAACTCTCAGCAACGGCCGCATCTTTGGCGCCGAGCCTGGAGGGAAGAACGAGGGGGTTCCCGACGGTATCAAGGTGGATGACAAAGGCAATCTCTTTGTGACCGGGCCGAAGGGCATCTGGGTCTGGGACGCGAATGGAAATCACCTGGGGACGATCGTCATGCCGGAACAACCCGCCAACCTGACGTGGGGAGGTCCGCAATACGGCACTCTTTACATCACGGCAACGACATCGGTGTATCGCCTTGAAACAAAAACCCGCGGATTCACCCCTTACTTAGAACACTGAATCTTGTGCAATTTTGGTTTCGATCTCTCAGTGAGGGAGCGCGAAGCTGAAGACGTCGCTTCCGGCACAGATTGCCACATACTGGACTCCGTCGACTGCATAGGTCATCGGAGACGCACTAAATGACTGCCCAGTATTGAAGTGCCACAAAGCGTGGCCTGACTCAGCATCAACGGCTTCGAAAGACTCGGCATCGTCGCCAAAAAAGACGAGGCCACCCGCCGTGGTGAGCGTTCCTCCCCACGAGTTGCCATTGCCCGCCTGCGGATATTTCCAAACTTTTTTCCCATCCGAGGGAGAGATCGCTAACAGAACCTTCTGTGAGTCTTCATTGGGGGGATGCCTCGTACCCGTTCCGTAGAAGGTCTCTCCTTGAGTGAACGGCTTTGGTGTTGCAAAGTAAAGATTGCAATTCTCAAGAGCCATCACATAAAAAAGGCCAGTGTTCGGATTGTAAGAGGGTGAAAACCAATTCGTAGCACCCACGATGCCAGGGCAGATATATGTGCCCTCTTTGGTCGGAACTCGACCGGTTAGCAGCGGACGTCCGGAAGCATCAATCCCCGTCGCCCAGTTCAATTTCTCCAAAAATGGAGTCGCCCGCAGAAACTGTCCATTGCTTCGGTCTAGAACATAGAAGAAGCCATTTCGGTTGGCTTGCAGGAGCAAGCGGTGTGGGACACCGTTTTCTTGTTCGTCCACTAACACCGGTGTTTCATTTGCGTCATAGTCGTATACGTCGTGCGGAGTGAACTGGAAGTACCACTTCAGTTTCCCGTTGTCGGGATCGATAGCCAGGACGCACGCAGTGTACAGATCATCACCCGGCCGTGAGTCGCCCACAAAATCCGGAGCGGCGTTACTAGTCGTCCAGTACAAGGTGTCGAGTTCTGGATCGTAAGTACCGGGCATCCATGTTGTAGCGCCGCCATGCAAGTAGGAATCACCCGGCCAACTGGAAGATCCGAATTCTCCAGGCCCGGGAATCGTCCAGTGGCGCCAGTTCAAGGTTCCCGTGCTTGCATCGTAGGCCGCTACAAACCCACGCACTCCCGAATCACCACCGGATGTGCCCACGACTACTTCATTTTTGACCACGAGAGGCGCACTGGTTGCTCCGTAGTGCTGATGCTTGTCCGCGTACTGGACGTCCCACTGCAAGTTCCCGGAGCGAGCGTCCAGGCAGAGCAGGTGGGCATCATCGGTTTCCACATACACAAAGTGCGCCCACACGGCCACGCCACGATTTTTGTGAGCGGCGGCGTCATCGAGCAATCCCGAACTGACGGGTCGAGCATAGTGCCACAGAGGCCGACCTGTGCTGGCATCCAATGCGAAGACGTCGTTGGCCGAAGTTACGTACATCACGCCGCGAATGACTACAGGTGTCGCCTCGAGCCTCTGGGAATTGCCCGGGTGGAAAACCCAGGCAGCGCGCATTTGCGCGACGTTGGCGCGGTTGATCTCACCCAATCGGCTAAAGCGACGTCCCGTGTAGTCTCCGTTATACGAAGGCCAGTTCTCGCCCACAGGTCGCTTCGGCAGATCCTCTGCGTTCACATCCCGTGCTGAACTCGACGAGGCCGCCTTCTCCTGACCGATTGGACTCTCGGTTGTTATGGCAAGCAGAAACAAAATAGCTGCAGCGTACCGTTTCATCTCAATGATTATCCTGGGTACTCAATTGAACTTCCTGCAGCGCGCCACGATCCAAACCGGTTTCGTCCACCAGGTGAAGCGACAGCCTCGCGCATTTTGCGGGCGAACTAATCTCGGTATCGAGCAACACCGATTCGGTTGGATTTACCTCGGCAACAGGCGTCGCTGCGACGGCGTGACCGTGTTCATCGTAAAGGCGCGCTATGAGGTGCCCAGAATAAAACACCCCAAAAGACCCGGAGAGGCCGATCTTGCCGTTCTCTTTGACTGTCGCTCTCAACGGCCGAACCAAAATCCCCGCGTCCGTAACGCCGTGGAACTCACCTCCGGAATGCGTGGGGAGCCACTCCGTGTCCAAGGTGCAACTCTCGGCGGGACGCAAACGACACATGGGACTATTGATCTCCGCTTCCAGGTAGTAAGGGCTCGCATCCGGGTCGCCGCTCAAGGAAGGGATGCCATCACTGTTCAGCCTGGTTTCGGGACCGTTAGTCCAGAAAATGACTGAAGCCTTTCCGGGATAAGGCTTACTGTCATCGTATTGAAAGCGCTCGACCATGGCGTACTGGCTTTTGCCGTCCAATACCGCGAGCCAGCCATCTTTCGAATCGAGCCACAACTCGGCGGCCATGTGAACGTAGTGCACAGTAAAAAGACCGTCCTCTCTGACCGACACTGCCGGGTTCTCCGCCGGACCGAAGCGAACGTGATAACGGTTTAAATAACTGCTGGACCGGTTCGCGGGAGTGAACGTCCAGAAATCGTGATTCGTGAGTGCGGCCGACTCCGAACCCGGCGCGCCCGGAACCGAAGTGTCGTATTGCGAGACAGACTGCATCGACCACTCGAGGGTATGTCCCGACACGTTCTTCATGGACGCGTGAAATCCGATCCGCGGCGAATCGGCGTCCAGCCGGATCGTGCGTGTAAATTGAACCCCAGTCTGCGAATCGGCAGGACTTGTCAATTCGATTTCGCAGCGCAGTCCTTCTGAAAGTTTTCGAAACGTGAATGTTCCATCGTCCAGCACGTCAGAGTTGCCGGCCCAGTGCTGCTCATCGTTGTTTCCTTCGGGCAAAAGCCAGAGTTTGTCGCCGCCGTAGTTGAACCACTGGCTGGAACTCGGGGGAAAGTACTTGCCAGCGAATTTGGGATTTACAAACAGGTAAGCGTGCCCGGCAAACGTGACTTGCATGAGGCGGCCACCATTCTGCGGCACCACGATTGCATGGACCCATCGGTTCGAGAGTTGTTGGGCGTGCCACCCTTTATATTCGACGGCCTCGACCCGACAGCCAGAACCCGGCGGCAGATTCGATTGACCGAATGCCGGAGAGAAGCTCCCCATCGGCGCGACCGCGAGCGCGAAAAATCCCAGGCAAACGGCTCGCAGTTGACTCAAAGGCACGGAACGGAGTGTCATGTTCGCTTTTCCATATGAAAAATATCTGCGCGGTTGAGACTAACACGCAAGAATTCTCGGAAAATATCCACGGCTACAAACGAAACTAATGCTAATGAAACGAAAGATTTCGATTGGCGTCAAGAAGATTCTGTGATATACCAGCATGCTCTGCCCGGCACAAAGTGCGAGCACGTCAGAATGTCCAAGACTCTTTTGTTCCTATCGTTGCTGGTATCGGCCAATCTTCCGGCGCAGGACAGAATGGTTGAGGCGACCTGGCTGCATCGATACTTGCCGCAGCTCAAAGAGGTGAAAGAGGATCTGTCCTCCGAAACTTGTCACTACAAGCCAATTTTCGGCGCAGGTGACCGAGACAATCGAATTCTACGAAGCGTCTCTCGTTTTGCCGAGGTCACGGTTGAAGCTCATGGAAACTGCCAGAGCGTACTCTACGATCACGAAGAAGAAATCTATTTCGTTCTGCAGGGCTCGGGCATTCTGCACTACGGCGATGAGACACATCCCCTTCGCACCAATGATTTCACCTACCTGGCTCCGGGCGTGAAGCATGGATTTGCCAATAGTTCCGGCCAATCTCTGCGAGTCCTGGTGATGGGTTTCAAAATTCCGCTCCGCGTGACGCTTGGCGCACCCTCCGAGGAGCCCAGAATTGTCAATCTGGATGACGTGAAAGAAGAAACCGTGCAAGGCCATCCCACGTCGGTTTTGTACAAATTGCTGGTTGGTCCACGAGAGGGAAAGCGCGATGCGATCGATAAGGCGTCCGTCGTAACCAGCTTTTTCTGGATGAACTTCGCACCAGGAGGAACAAACTTCCCGCACCATCACGAGACCGCCGAAGAGATCTATCTCGTCGTTGGTGGGGATGGAAAGATGGTCGCAGGAAGCGGAATGGATGGAGTCGAGGGCCGCTACCCAGCCAGGGCCGGAGACGCTTACTATTTCCGCCCAAACTGCACCGTGGGGTTCTACAACCAGAAGAAGCTGGGAGCGAATGCTTACATCCTCGCCGTACGATCACGGATTCCGGTGAGCGATACGGCGGATTGAATTGGCATCCCTTCTTCCGCAGATTTGGTTACGTTGGCACAGCTGGCCTTTCTCAAACAGGAGGCATTGATGACGATCCGGAACTCTAGTCGGAGATCATTCGTAAAAGTGTTGGCGGCGACGCCGCTGCTAACCCAGATTGCTGCGCGCGACCTGTACGCGCAAACCGCGTCCGCCATCGGCCGGGATCCGCGCCAGAACGTGTACTCGCGGCTTGGCGTGAAGACGGTCATCAATTGTCGTGGCACCTGGACCTATCTGAGCGGATCGCTCGAATTCCCAGAAGTTCGTCAGGCACAAGAGGAAGCGGCTCTGTATTTTGTCAACATGCTGGAGTTGCAACGTGCCGTTGGCAGACGCTTGTCAGAACTGACGGGTGCCGAATCCGGAATCGTCACTTCCGGATCGGCGGGTGCCATGGCCGCGGCGACTGCGGGATGTATGGCCGGTACCGACGACCAGCACATCTGGCAACTTCCTGACACCACCGCCTTGAAGCATGAGGTCATCATGGTCGGCGGCAGGAGCGCGTTTGACAGTGCCATCCGACTGACCGGGGCCAAACTGGTTCTCGTGTATTCACCAGAAGAACTGGCTCAGGCAATCAACGAAAACACGGCGATGATCTACACCACTGATCTCGAAGACAAACTCCAAAAGGAACTGGCCATCGCCAAAGAGCACAAGATCCCGATGTTGCTCGATGACGCAGCGGGCATTCCGCCAGTCGAAAATGCCAAGCTCTATGCCCGCATGGGAATTGATCTCTATTGCTTTTCGGGTGGAAAGGGGCTGCGGGGGCCCCAGTGCAGCGGCCTGCTCCTCGGGCGCAAAGACTTGATTGAGGCGGCCCTGTTGAATTGCAGTCCGCGTGAAGGAGCGGTCTGCCGTCCCATGAAAGTGGGGAAAGAGGAGGTCATCGGGTGTCTCACAGCTCTGGAGACGTGGTTGAAGCTGGACGAAAAAAAGCTCTACGCCGAATGGAACGCTCGCCTGGATCGAATTCGAACGCTGGTGGAGACGGTACCCGGAGTAAAGACCAATACCTACGTTCCAAACGACGGAAACCGCTATCCAACGCTGAGGGTCTCGTGGGATCAACCGGGCTGGCGATACAACATCGCCGACTGTGTGCAAGAACTGCGCTCAGGGAATCCAGTCATCGAAGTGCTCGGGGTAGACAATCCAAGCCTCGTCACGGCAGTTCGCGAAGGCAATCCCAATCGAAAAGAGCTCAAGGAACCCGACCATATTGAACTTGTCTCGATGACCATCAAGCCGGGAGAGGAAATCGTTGTTGGGCGAAGACTGCGAGCCATCTTAGGCGCGGCGCAGAAGAAGGCCACAGCCTAGAGACGCGAGGTTGCATTGAGAACTGTCCGCCGCGACGTGTCGCTGCGATTATCTATCGCCGCGCTTTTGCTTTCCTCGGCAGTTGGAGCCCAAAAGCACGTGCGCGCCGTCGTTCCGGAACCATCGGCCTCTCGCACGAATCGTTTCTATCCGGCAGGCGTGGACGCCGGCGACTACATCTACATCTCCGGACAAGGACCGCGGCGGCCGGACGGCACTTTGCCGCCGGAGTTCAGCCAACAAGTCAGGCAGGCCCTGGACAATATTCAGACAGTAGTGAAATCTGCAGGGTTGACAACCGAGCATGTCGTTTATCTCCAGGTTTACCTGAACGACATGAGCAAGTATGACGACATGAAAAAAGCATTGGCGGAGTATTTCCGAAAATCTCAGCCTGCTCAATCCGTGCTGGGCGTTGCCCGGATGCCGGAGCCACCCATTCAGATTGACGCGGTTGCCGTGCGCAGCCTTGAGGACAAGAAACCCGTCTATCCGACGAATTACAAATCGGGCGATTCTGCTCCTCCCGGAATGCTTACGCATGATCGGCTCTTCATATCGAGCATGCCGGGCGCCGATCCGGCCAGTGGGAAAATTCCAGATGATCCGGCGTCACAAGTAGATCTCGCGCTTGACCGTGTGGAGTCCGTAGTCAAGGCAGCGGGCCTCGAACTCAAGAATATGGTTTTTGTAAATCCATATCTGACGGCCGATATTCCGGGACGCGTCATGAACGAGCATTACGCTCGCCGGTTTGAGTTCGGGAACACTCCAGCCCGCGCCACCATCGAAGTGTCCAGTCTTCCCGGTGGCGCGCACATCGAGTACACAGGCGTTGCCGTACGTGATCTCACTCAGCGAAAAGCGGTACGTCCGAAGAACATGCCACCCAGTCCCACCGCGAGTCCGTGTGTTTTTGCCGGCGATACTTTGTACTGCTCCGCCAAGGACGGATTTATTCCAGGACCGCATGGCGGCGTCTACGCCACCAGCACACAGCATCAACTGCGGCAGACGATGCGCAACCAGCTCGACAACCTGGAAGAAGCCGGGATGACCTTCGATCAGGTGGTAGCGACCAAGGTTTACCTCGACGACCTGTCGGATTTACCGCTATTTGATGAGGTGTATGCGCAATTTTTTGCTTCCGAGCCGCCGGCGCGAACCACAGTGCAGCAAGTCGCACCTGTCGAGCGCCATCCCGACAAGGAAGATCATTTCCCGGGGTTGGAGCAGGTTTCGCTGATTGCAGTCCGCAGTCGAGCTGATCGCTGATCGTTGATGGCTGATCGTTAATCGTTAATCGTTAATCGTTAATCGTTAATCGATCGCTGATCGTTGATCATTGCTCGTTGAAAAATCGATTTCGCAGTTCCTTTGGCAAACCGGAGGTGAATGGTGGTCACATCCGAGCTTGACAACATTCCACACAGTGGAATATGTTTTCGCGCCATGGGTGTCGGGTTCGTGTCTAGG
>Ga0209006_10000664_pt1 | contig 31987 bp, 20 predicted proteins | sample JacPin_JW_Ref_O2_FD_188567 | JGI IMG/M metagenome (GOLD analysis project Ga0209006, IMG submission 188567) | Forest soil microbial communities from Algoma, Ontario, Canada - Jack Pine, Ontario site 1_JW_Ref_O2 (SPAdes) (version 2) | ecosystem: Environmental > Terrestrial > Soil > Boreal...
TCCTTTGCCGAGATCGAGGGCAACTCTAGCTTTAGTTCAGCCTATGTAACGCAAGCCATCCACGATCGCTAATTTCGCGGAGTTGTAGGCGGGAATGATGGCGCTTAGAAATCCGACCATTGCCGCGACCACGATGGCGAGCAATAGAGTTGCCGGTGTGAGTTTCATTCCCGTTAGAAATAGAGCCATGCCAGGTGCGCGCGACATAATCGAGACCAGAATCAACGCCAGCAGACATCCCAGCGCACCGCCGGTCAAGGCCACCAGCATGGATTCTCCAATGTAGAGCTTCAAGATCGATTGCCGAGTGAAGCCCAGCGTTTTCAGGACGGCTACTTCGCGTGTGCGCTCGCGAATCGACATGGCCATGGTGGTGGCCGACACCAGGAGCGTGGCGAACACTACCGCGAAACAGATACTTAAAATGAAAGCCTTTACGTTGCCGATGCTATTGATGAAGCTCAGCTGGAAAGCCTTTTCACTTTCCGTTTTCGTTGGTTCCGGAGAATTGCGGAACATATCGTCTACAGCTGAGGCGACTTTGGGGACATTCTCCGGAGAGTCGGTAAGAATATTAAATGTGCCGGCCTTTCCCTTGGCGAAAGGAATGGCCTCCTCCACATACTTTTGGTTGAAGTAGACCGAGATGGTGGGTTGCGGCGCAGTGAAGATGCCGCGAATCGTCAGCTCGAGATTCATGGGATAGATGGTGCCCTGGATTGTGATCCGGTCGCCGATCTTCCAGCCATATTTTTTGGCGAGCTGGTCGTCCACGATCGCTCCTGCCTGATCGCGCTGCCAGGCTTGCAGTTGATCCGCGGGCAACTGGAAGTCGGTGAATATTTTCATGAGTTCCTGGGGATCGGTGCCGAACTGCGCGAAGAAATTCTCCGGCTTTTGATCTTTGTAGATGCCACCAAACCAATTGTTGGGCACGACGGCCACTACGCCGGGGATGGTGCGGATCCTTTCGCGATAGAAGACTGGCATGGCTTGGGTGAGCGACACGCGGTGGCGTGTAATCAAACGCTGCGCCGACTCGGAAGTCCCCTTGTCGATGTAGAACGTATGCCAGACGGTCATCATGAGCGTCAGTAGCAGGAGCGAGAAGGTGAGACTCAACACCGTCAGGACGCTGCGGCGTTTGTTACGAAACGCGCTTTTTCTCACGAAGGTGGTTAGTGTCATGCGACTCCGGAAGGCCCACACTTTACTCGGTGCACTTTAATCGGACACTCAAATCGGATACTCAGAAAATTGCCGATGGCTCGATGCTGACCCGGTTGCTCTGGTTTTGAGGATAAAGGACTGGTGACTTATGGACAACTCGCGCGGCAGCTTTTTTGGGCGATTTTTTCCGTTCTTCTAGATTCAACTTCTACATTCAACTTTCCGGTGAACATTTGTTATGTGTGTGGCGAGAAGCTAAGCGTAAAGCAGCCAAGAACGAGGCGGGTATGGGAGCGCGCGAAACCGCTGAAACGCACGGTGGAACAGCGTTTTAGGCCTGTTTCGCAGTACTTTCGTAACTCTCGGTTCGACAGTTGATAGCGGTATTCTAGAAATGATTCTCCCCCCTGTTCTCAGTTAGATACATATTTCAGGGAGTAGTGCGGACTGTCACCGCGAGGCGATTGTAATGGCGACTATGTTTGGCCGTTTTGAGATTCAGAGTGAACTTTCCAAATCAGAGACTGCCTCGATTTTCAAGGCGCTGGATACGGAAACCAACCAGGTTGTGGCGCTGAAGACGCAAAGTCTGGAGCCTCTGGGCGAGGGCTCCGACTCGTTTGTCGAGAGGTTGGTCGCCGAAGGCGAAGGTATGCGGGAACTGGCCGGCCAGAATATTGTTGCGCTCTTTGGCGCGGGCGAGATTGAAGGCCAATTCTGCGCTTCCATGGAGTACATCCAGGGTAACAGCATCGCCACCATGCTGGCCCGCAAAGAAGGTTTTTCCATCTGGGATCTGCTCGACATAACGCGCCAGGTTTGCGCCGGGCTGGAATTGGCGTCCGCCAAGGGCGTGGTCCATCATTCGCTGGAACCGGCAAAAATTATGGTGCAGTGGGATGGCATGGTTAAGATTCTGGGTTATGGCATCTCTAACATGAGCTTGATCGAAGCGGAGGCGGGGAAGGGACTGGGACGGCTGATGCCGTACTGCTCGCCGGAACAGATCCGCGGAGAAGCCATCGATCTGCGTTCGAATGTGTTTACTTTGGGGGCGATTCTTTACGAAATGGTGGTCAGCCGGCAGGCGTTTGATGCGGCGGATCCGGTAATGTTGGTGAGCCGGATTGAGAACGACATGCCTGCCGCCCCGGTGTCGGTGAATGCGAAGATTCATCCGGCGGTTAGCGCCTTAATTATGAAAGCGCTCGCCAAGGATCCAGCCGAACGTTATCAGAGTTCGCGTGAGCTGGTGGAGGATCTGGAAAAGTGTAAAGAGAGTGGCAAAAAAGCCGCAACGGAAGCGCGGAAATCGGGTCCGGCGCCTAAGGTTGCGGTGGATCCGGCGGCTCGTGCAGCGGCGGCCAGTAAGTTCGTTTCGGCGGGAGCTAGTGCGGCTGCCGCTGAGGCCCCGTCCCGGCCTGCGTCGCCGCGGACCACTGCGGCTCGTCTAACTCAGCCGTCCGCGGCGGTTCGTACGCCTACCACAACCCCAGCTCCTCTTTCGGAAGATGGGGGCCAGAGTTCTTGGCAGACTCGTTCGTCGGTTGAAAGCAAGTCCGAGAGTAAAGCTGAAAATAAAGCCGCGGCTGCCGCTGCGGGCGCAGCGTCTGCCGGAGGTGGCACGCACGTATCCGGCGGCGTTTCCGATTGGAAACCGGCTGCAACATCGGGCGCCGATCTTATCAGCGATTTCGAAGTAAGCGTTCCGAAATCTCACGCCTTGCCTGAACCGGTCTTGTCGGCAGCATTGGTGGAACCAGAGGTCGAAGAAGAGACGCCTCGCATCGCGGGCGATCCGATGATGTCGGAACCTGCGGCTAGCGCACCAGCCGCCAGCTTCTCCGATATGGCGGAAATGCCTCCGCTCAAGGATCCAGTGTTTGCGCCGTCGGTTCCAGAGACGACTGAAGCTCCAGTGCCAGTGTTGCAGATCAACCCCAAGAGGGAAGAGAAGCCACGGATTCAACCCCGCGAAGTTGCGGAAAAAGCGATCAGCGAGATCGCTACCGTTCCTCCGCGTCTGATGCTGTTCTCGATTCTGGGCGCGGTGGCGGTAATACTAGTCATTGCGGTTTTTGTTCTCATGCATGTCCGATCAGAGGACGATGGTTCCACTGCGGCTCCGCGGCCTGTAAAGGCAGCGAATCCGGCTGCGGCTCAAGCGGCAAATGAATCGGCGCCGCAGGCTCCGGCGACCGCGCAGGCTGAAGCGCCTGTTCCGCCGCTGGTTGAACCCCAACCCGACCTGAAAGTCCGACAAATCGAAAAGCGGAATGCGAAAAATAGCCGGCATGCTCCTGCTCCAGCGCCCGCACCGGTTGTGGTTGCGGGACAGGCGCTCGTCGACTCCATGCCGCAAGGGGCGCAGTTTCAGATCGATGGCAAGAGCGATCCTTCGTGGATCACTCCTTTTACGGTGGCCAGCCTGGGGCCCGGAAAACATATTGTCTCGGTCAGTAAATCGGGCTACACATCCGACACGCGGTCGGTCGATATTGCGGCGGGCGGCAAATCGTCTCTTGTGGTTCACCTGGCGCCGATGAATGCTTTGATGGTTGTCAACAGCACTCCGGCGGGCGCGGAAGTGATTATTGACGGCAAGCCTACGTCGCGCGTTACTCCGGCACAATTCGCCGTGGAAAAAGGCAGCCACACCGTTCTGCTGCGTAAGCAGGGTTTTCTGGATGAGACGGTCACGGCCGATCTTGGTCCCGCACAGAACTTCCAATATTCGCCCACCCTTCGGGCATTGGGAAATGCCGACGAGATCAAGACGGTGGGCAAGTTCAATAAGCTTTTTGGACGCGGCGGGGATAGCACGGCGGGCATGGGTTCGATCAGTATCCACAGCCAGCCCAAAGGCGCGCAGGTCGCGATCAACCAGCACATGCTGGACAAACTATCGCCAATCGACGTCATGCTGGGCTCTGGAAACTACATAGTCGATATCACGCTTACCGGATTCAAACCCGTGCATAAGGTCGTGAGCGTCGACAAAGGCGGCAAGGTCGCGATCGAAGAAATTATGGAGCGACAGTAGGCGGGTGGTGTGGGATGCGTCGATGCGAGAACTGGGCCGTCACCCATCAACCATCAGGTGACGCATTCGGGTGTCGACTTCGGGCTTGTTTCGGTGATATCAATCCTTGATATCTGTCGTTAGTTATCCGTCGTTAGAAATCCGGACCTCAGAAAGACAGATTGCACACCATGGCCCCGCTTTGCGGAGTTCAGAGCGGGCTGCCGATCTGCACTTCGAAAGCGCTGGGTCGAGGATCACTTCGAGTTGTGACGGGCATCACATACCGCGGTTCCTGATGGGCCCATACTTAGGCGCAGACTGGAAAGCGTGCCTTCATGTCGTCATCGCAGCCCGTGCCTGGTACTCCCGATCTTTTGCAATTGCTCAGTGAAATCAAGTCAGTCCGCTCATTTTCGAAGGGCGCGACGCTATTTCGGCAAGGTACGGCGGTTACCGGTGTGTATCTGGTGGAAACTGGCGAGATTCGAGTGCTCTTGCCAACCGGCCGGGAATGGCAGCTGCTCGAGGTCGTGGGACCGAGAACCATCCTTGGACTGAGCGAAACCATGAGCGGCGAGGCCTACCGGATTACCGCCGAAGCGAGGGAAGTGTCGACTGCGGGATTTGTGACCCGCCCGGGGTTTCTGAAGTTCCTGCGAGAGCACAACGATTGCTGCCTGCTGGTTCTGCGCCTGCTGAGCGAAGACTTACACGGGCTTTACCACAAGTTCCGCAATATCAGCGCCCATCCGGGCCGTCCGCGGCATCGATCGCTGGATCAGCAGATGAATTAGCCGGCAGCTGTTGGCCATCAGCCATCAGGTAAGCGTTAGGGCGCTGACTGCCGTGCCGATAAACAAAACGGCTCGCTAGCCGTAAGCCTCTGCTTTTTGATCGCTGATGGCTGACCGCCAATCGCCAGCGAGGCCGGCCCCCCGAATGCCCCACCTGACGGCTGATGGCTGACGGCTAATTCGCTTTGAAGCTGATCGTAATCTCGGTTTGGATTTCTACCGGCTCGCCATCCAGAAGGTAAGGTTTGTATCTCCACTGGCGGACGGCGTCGACAGCGGCGCGGGCCAGGACTGGATCGCCATGGAGAACTTTCGGATTGACCACACTTCCTTCTTTATTGATGGTTGCTTCGATCTGGACATCACCTTGCGCATGCATGGCCAAAGCGGCCGCGGGATATTTTGGTTGTACGCGCTTGATGAGAAGTCCTTGGGACACGCCCTGGGAAATCTTCAGCGTTGCCAGCAACGGCTTCGCGTTGCTGGGAGACGCGGTCGACAATAAGCCGCTCAAGGCGGTTCCATTGGCGGATGGCGAACCTGCCGCATTCGCAAGCGCTGGCGCGGAATCGTCGGATTGTGTTTGAGTTCCAGACGAGGCGCTCGATTTCACCACTATGGGCGCTGAGCCCGGTTTCTTGACTGCCGGCGCAAGATCGGTTGTAGTGTCCGCGGCGATATGGAGCGAGGACGAATTGGCTGCGCTCGTCGGTTGCTTTTCGACGGACTTGCCGAGCGCCTTGTCGAGCGCCACGGAGGAAGTTGTTCTGGACGACGAAGAGACCGTTGCAGAACTCGACCGAAGCGTTGTGGCGGTTGCGGGCGCGGCTGCGGGACTGGACATAGGCAATACAGCAGGAGCGCTTTGTCCTGTGCCTTGAGGAGCGCTTGCCGGCTCCGCCACAGGAGACGGTGCAGCAGGCCTGTTGCTCTTGCCCAACGTCACGTAGCCAAGCACGGCTAACGCGAGCATGATCGCAATCACGATCAGAATCTTTTTCTTGCTGCCAGACGCTTCAGTCTCTTCTTCGCCGAGGGCGCCAAACGATGGGCCGGCAAACGACGGGGCGCCGAATGATGGAGCAGCGAATGATGGAGCGGCGGAGCCAGTCACCGGCACGGAGCTCGGCGCGGCATCATACGAAGAACTTGTTGTCGACGGGCTTGTCTGAGTTTCAACGGCGGCTGCAGGCACGGCGGAGGGCGCTGCGGCCGCGTTGCTGTCTTGCGCCGGAAGCGCGGGCGATTCTTTTGCGGGCGCCGCTGCTGCAGCGGATCCCGCGGAGCCTGTCATTAACGGAGCTGTCAATGGAACTGTCGAACCCGTAGGCTGACTGGGTGAAGATGCGGCGGGAATGTTTACCGCATCCCGCTTGAAATCATAGTTGGTTACGGCATCATTCTTAATGATGTCGCTGTTGACCGCGCCGAAGGATGATCGTGTTTGAGTTGCCGCGAACGGGTCGGCGGCTACTGGAGTCTGGGTGCGCACGATCGGTTGCAGCACGGGTTCTGGCTGGTCTTCAATTTTCGCCGATGCCGTCATCTCCGGAAATGCGACCGGAAATGCAGCTGGAACTGGCGCCGGAAATGCCACGGGAGCTGGAGGCTCAAATTTTGGAGGGTCGGGACGAGTTGGCGCAGGAGCGACAGCCACGGGCCGAACAGGCTGCTGAACGGATGCATGGTTTGTGGCCGGAGCCGGCATTGCGGCCGCCGCAGGAGTTGTTGCACTGGGTGATGTGGTGCCGGCGGCGTCGGCATTCTTGCGCAACAGTCCTCGCGCAACTCGCAACGTTCCTTTTGCCTGCTCCACATTGATCGGCTTGGTTAAGACCAGATTGGCGCCGATGCGGTAAGCCTTGGCCACACCCGCTTGTCCTTCGACCAGCGCGATGGCCAGTGAACTTTGATTGACGCTGGAATTTCTTGCGCTTTTGAACAGCAGGGAAGCGTTCTGTTCGTTCTCGCAGTCAACCACGATCGCGTCGTAGCGTCGCGCCATCAGCTTCTTGACGGCTGCAAAAGGTTCAACCACGGGCTCGATGGTGAAATCGAGTTCGCTGAACACCTGGGTGACGACGCGGGCTAGTTTTTCGTCGGGACAGAAAAGTAAAGCTTGGTAACCCATGATGAGGCCATCCTAGGTAATGTGGTGGGTACCAGCAAGTTACGGGGGTAATTGAAGAAGTAAAGGAAACTGGTGATGGAGTGGCTGGGCCGGTTGAAAAGTCAAAAGGTGACGGCAATTTAACGTTACAAGTCAAGGCGACGGCCTAAGTCGACGATCGAGAGTCAACGATCAAAAGCCGACGATCAAGCTGCGACCAAAAGTACGATTGACGTCGTGCGTGGCTGGCGTTTACGGACGTTGAAAGTCGATGATCACTACGGTTTGAAACGGTTGAGTCTTGCCGTCCCGTTCGTAGGGGCGATAGCGCCATTGCTTTACGGCGGCGATCGCAGCATTGGCCAGCGCTGGATCGCCTTCGACCAGTCGCACGCCGGCAACTTTTCCATTCTCGTCCACTACTTCTTTCAGCACGACGGTCCCTTGTGCATCGGCTGGTTTTTCACCGGCTGGGTATTTCGGGGGAACGCTGTGGGAAAGCCGCTTTTCCGCGCCTTTGGAAGAAAGAATAATCGCGCTGGCCTCTCCGGGTAGCGGCGTGTCGGACACGGCCACAGGGGCGGCGGTATCGTTCTTGTCGCTGGACTTTGCGCCGGACTTGTCGCTGAGCTTTTCGCTGGACTTGGCGCTAAACTTTGCGTCCTTATTGCTGACCTTTGTGTCGACCGCTTTTGTGTTGCCTGACTTCGCTACTACCGTTTTGCTTGCGTCAGATTTGGTGGCAACCGGCGTCGAAGTAGTCGTTGTTTTTGCTGCTGGCGCAGACGGTGTTGCTGGCGCGGCAGAAGTCACTATTGGCAGAGCCGGAGTGGTACCACCCGCCGCTGCCGATGCGGACGACGAACCTGTGGCTGATCCTGTAGCCGCAGTGGTTGGTGCGTCTGGGGCCGCGGGTGGCATATTAGTCGTATCGGTCGAACTACTCGAACTAACCGGAGCCGCACCGGGAACCGCAGCCGCGGGCGCAGACGTTGAGACGGTTGTCGGTATCGAAGGTTTCGCAGAGCTGGTAACTGGAGCGGCCAGCGTAGGCAACCCAGCCAAGTGCAGTGCGCGATCAATTTGCGGTTGCACGATAGCTTGAAAGCCGGGCTGATAAGTCCATGCCGCGTAAAAGCCTGCAGTCGCGAGGAACAGCACAAACAGTGCGACCAAGGGCCCGCGCTGACGCTTTTGCTGGTACGACAAAAACGTCGGCGCGTTGGAATTGGATGTGGTTGCCGTGCGTTCCGGCGCCGATTTGGCTCCATCCGGCTGTGGTTCGGCCTTCGAAGTTTCCGCTGCCTTTGATTCGGCCTGGTCGGACGCTTCGAGCTCTGTTCTTTCCAGTTCAGCGAGCACTGGGTCGTCGGAAAGGGGCAGTTTGGGTTTAGAGGCCAATGCACCGGGCGCGGCTGATTCCATTACGTGCACTTCTGGCGACGACCCCAATGAGCCCAACGATGAGCCCAACGATGAGCCCAACGACTGTTTCGGTTCCGGGTGCGTCGCGGGCTTTGATGCCGATGTTGCCGGAGCAACCGCTGCGGCTGCACCCGTCGTCGCCGCCGCCGATGCACCCATCATAGGAGCATGCATGGCTGGCGATGTTATGGTGGCTGCGATTGTCGCCGTGACGCCGGTTGAAGCCGTGGCTGCGGTAAAACCTGGCGTAGGCTCGGAAGAGCTGGTCAATTGCGATGAAGCCGATGCATCGGAGCCTTGCGCGGCGGCGCTGTCGTTCGTTGGAGCGTCTTTCTTTACTCGCCCTACGGCGCTGCGAATCGTGGTCCGGGCCTGATCCTTGGCCACAGGCTTGGTCAGAATAAGTTCTGCACCAAGGCGAAATGCTGTGGGCAAGCCAGCGCGGCCGTCAACGATTGCGATGGGGACAGGGTTATTGCCGTTTTTTCCACGACGGCATACGTCGAAGATCAGTTTGGCGGCGGGCAGATTTTCACAGTCGACTAAAACCAGGTCGAAGCTCTGCGAATTAATTTTTTGGGCAGCGGACACACCGTCGAGGGGACGTTCGCAAGTTACGGACAGTTCTTCTAGAACCGCAGTAATAGCGCTGACGGCCTGGTCATCCGGCGACAACAGCAGAGCATGGGGCATGGCTCTCTCATGCTAGGGAACGCGCGGCGAACGCCGCAAGTTACCGGGGTAAGCGCGACCGCTTCCAATAGTTTCGGGCGCGTGACGATAGGGTTCAGCTCAATTCGAACCTAATCCGAATTAGGGCGTCGACTTACTCGCCACCGCCGAATCCGGCTCAGGATAGACGATTGTGTCGCGGAAGGCGGATTTGTCTGCGGGTGCGAAATCGGGGAAGGGCAGCTTGTTTTGGTCCCGCCATTGTTCGACCTGATGTTCGGCGGTTGAGGCTTTCTCCTTGTTGAGTCCGGCGTCGCGCGAGAGGTAGAGGGTTTGTGATGGGAAGGCGAAACCCGTGCCCGATTGGTCGACGATATCCATGATGCGCAACAAAAGGTCTTCGCGGATGGCGGTGAATTCCGCGAAGTCTCGCGTGAGCACATAACTGAAGATTTCAAGCGCTAAAGAACTGGCATCGAAACTGGCGAAACGGATCCGGGCGGTGTCGGTTTCGACTTTGGGATGCTCGTATAACATGCGCCGGACTTCAGCCAGTACATATCGAAGTTGATCGGCGGTAGTTTCGCAACGGATTCCGAGCGTGGGATTGAAGAGAATTTTGTCGCGGCGCGTGAGATTTTCAATATTCATAGTCGCGAGCGCGCCGTTGGGGATGGAAAGCTCGGTACGTTCATTGGTGCGGATGCGAGTGGAGCGCAGGCTGATGTCTTCGACGACTCCGACGCGGTCGCCGAAGCGGCAACTGTCGCCAACGCGGATGACTTCGTCGGCGAGAACGGAAATTCCACCGAAAAGATTTTCCAGTGTCTTTTGCGCGGCGAAGGCGATGGCGATACCGCCGATGCCGAGTCCGGCGAGCACCGTCGTGAGGTTGAAGCCCATGATGCTGAGCATGGCGAGCACAGCCGCTATGACCACCACGGCAGACAGCAGGCGCTCGCCGAGCACCATTAGGGTTCCGGTGCCGACGCGGCCAGCGTTGACCGCACGAATGCGCAGGCTCTGCATGGTGAAGTTACTGACGCGCAGCAAAAACCAGAAGAAGCCGATGCAGAGAACAATCCCGATTGCGCGGGAATAGTAGAGACGAGGCAGGATAGGCAGTCCGAGATAATGAACTATGGTGCGATGGGCGAGCGCGCTGAAGAAGAGCAGCAGCGGCGTCGACATGCGATTGTAGGAATGCAGGTTCGGCTGATTTCTGAACCGGAGCCAGATTCTCCGCGGAATGGCCAACAGCAAAACCACTGCCCATCCGATGGGGAGGGATAGGGGAAGTGCGGCTAGAATGCCCAGCCATTGCCATAGCGGCATTCCGAGAAAAACATTTCGGACGAGACTTTGCGGCAGTTTGTTTTCAACCTGATGAGCTTCGAGGTTCTCGTAGAGTTCGGGGACTCTGCTCAGAGTGTCGGAAGAAAACAGCCAAACTTTGCCGGAGTTCGGGTCATTGACGCGGACGAGGATGACGGGAACATCCGCGTCACCGCTCGAAAAAGTTCCGATCGTCTGCTGGTCGACGGTACCGAATTCTGGATTGCCATCGGAACGCGTACCGAGCCGCCGCAAGCTACCGACGAAGGCGCGGTCCATCAGCACCTTCAATTTTTCGGCTGTGTCAGATCCCTGCGATTGGCGATGCGCTGCACTCATTTGCAGGTAGTCGGCGGCAGCCTTGTAATTTCCGTTCTGCGCTTGTTGCAGAAATCCGAGGACAGTTCCGGAAGGAGTGTCGCGTCCAAGTTGATCGGTCGAGCCGGGAGTCGTAGCGGGCGCGGCGCCCTGCAGCAGGCTGGTGACAGACTGCGCGGGCAACTGGGTGGAAAATCCAGCGACGGCAATGGAAATGGCAAGAACGAGCCGCGCTAGTTTTTTCATGAAGTTCACGATACGAGGACTACCATAACGAGTTCACTATAAATCAGGCACCGGGGGGACGAGCGAGCTGCTCATCTCTACACCCGGCCCGATCGGCGATTCGCCGCTGTCTTTGATTAATCTGTCTTAAATTGGGCTGTCTTTAATTAATCGGTGTCCTTTGTCTCTTCATCTACCTCTTCATCTCTTTGGACGATAGATGTCGGTGGCTTGTCCGTAGAACACTTCTGCCGCTTCCATCATGGTTTCCGATAGCGTCGGATGGGGATGGATGGTCATGCCTACATCGGCTGCGAGCGCACACATTTCAATGGCGAGCACGCCTTCGGCGATCAGATCTCCGGCACCTACACCGACGATGCCAACGCCGAGCACGCGCTCGGTCTTTGGATCGATGAGCAGTTTGGTGAGACCTTCAGGGCGGTCGAGAGTGACGGCGCGTCCGGAAGCAGCCCAGGGGAATTTGGCGACGGCGATTTCGCGGCCCTGTTCCTTGGCCTGCGTTTCGGTAAGTCCGGCCCAGGCGATTTCGGGATCGGTGAAGACAACGGCCGGAATTGCGTTGGGCTCGAAGGCGACTTTGTGTCCGGCTATGGCTTCGACGGCAGTGCGGCCCTCGTGCATCGCTTTGTGGGCCAGCATGGGTTCGCCGGCCACATCGCCGATGGCGTAAATGGTGGGATCGGCGGTCTGGCGCTGGCCGTTGATTTCGATAAATCCTTTTTGATTAACTTTGACTTTTGTTTTGTCGAGACCGGGGATATCGGAATTCGGACGACGCCCCACGGACATCAACACGCGATCGAATACCTGCTCCTTTTCTTTTACGTTCGGGCCTTCGAGGGTTACGCGGATGCCGTTCTTTTCCTCTTTGAGCGACTTGACAGTGGTATTGAGCAGGATGGCTGAGAAGAGTTTTTCGAGGCGCTTGTGCAGAGGCAGGACCAGATCGCGATCGGCTCCGGGTAGCAAGCCAGACATCATTTCTACGCAGGTCACTTTGGTGCCGAGCGTGGCGTAGACCGATCCCAGTTCGAGGCCGATGTAGCCGCCGCCGATTACCAGAAGAGTTTTCGGAACGTCGGGCAGATCGAGTGCGCCGGTGGAATCCATGAGGCGCGGGCTGTCGAGCTTCAAACTGGGCACGACGGTCGGACGCGACCCCGTGGCGATAATGATGCGGTCGAAGGTCAGATTTTCTTCTCCACCGGCGGTCTTTGTCACTTTTACCGTGGTCGAGTTTACAAACGCGGCTTTGCCGCTGACGAACTCAACTTTGCGTTGCTTGGAGAGCTGTCCGAGGCCGCCGGTCAGTTTGTTGACGACGCCTTCTTTCCAGCTACGAAGTTTGTTGAGATCGATTTTGGGCTCGGCGAATTCGATGCCCCAGTTCTTGGCCTGCTCGGCTTCTTCGAGTAGCTTGGCCACATGCAGAAGTGCCTTGGACGGGATGCAGCCACGATAGAGGCAGACGCCGCCGGGGTTCACTTCCGGATCGATCAGCGTGACTTTCATGCCCAGGTCGGCGGCGAGGAATGCGGCGGCGTATCCGCCGGGGCCACCGCCGATTACTGCTACACGGAGATTTGGAGTGTCTGACATTTCGTTTTCTATCCTCAAAATTAGCCAATGCAACAAAAGCTTTTACCGCAGAGACGCGGAGGTCGCGGAGAAAGAGAAGCAACGATCTTGAAACCTATGCCCGTATGGTTTCGGCTTCGCGAAAAGCTGGCACGATAACCTCGCGAGCAACTTGATCCTTTTCTCAACGTCGGCAGCGTTTTCTGGTATCGCCGGCATGTACACAGGCATCACGTCTCTGGACGAGCGCCATTGCTTTGCCAACTCTATCCACTTACACACTTCCTCGATGTAACCCTCCAGTGCCTGCGAGGGGGTTTTGCACGAGTCCGTCACTAGGTACGCGGGAGACACGTCGCAGGAGATGGCTCATAGCCACTCGTCCACACCCGTCCCGCGCGGGCTCAATGTGAAAAAGGAACACCGCCACAATTCCCCCATAGCCATCGCCGAAGTAGATTTTTCTAATGCTTTTGCACCAAGGAAAGGAACGAATATATTTCTCGGCACCGGATGCCATCACTCGCAACAGTCTCATGTCCTCGTCGTCGTCCCCGACCATCTCGTTTATGGGAACAACGCCTTTAACCGGTATCTTGTCTTCGCTCTTATCCCTCATCATCTTCCAAGAAAAACTCGACGCTCTTTGCGTCTCGGCGGTGAAAGGCCCTATCCCTGCACTGACAGCAGAAACGGCTGCTCAAACGCCTCGGCGATCCAGCGCAAAAACCGCGCGGCGTCGGCTCCGTCAATCAACCGGTGATCGTACGAGAGTGAGAGCGGAAGAATCAAGCGCGGCTCGAATTTATTGTTAACCCACTCCGGCTCCATGCGCGAACGCGACAGGCCGAGAATCGCGACTTCGGGATGATTCACGATGGGAGAAAATCCGGTGCCACCGATTCCACCAAGGTTCGTAATTGTAAAAGTCCCGCCTTGCATCTCGTCGGGAGTGAGCTTCTTGTCGCGTGCTTTTTTGGAGAGCTGCGTCATCTCCGCCGCCAACTCGACAATATTTTTCTTGTCTACATCGCGAATCACCGGCACCAGCAGTCCGCGATCGGTATCGACGGCGACGCCGATGTTGATGTACTGCTTGTAAATAATTTCTTCTTTCCCCATATCAATAGATGCATTGAACTGGGGAAAGACTTTCAGGGCCGATGCGCAGACTTTCAGGGCGATGGCGGTGACGGTCATCTTGCCGCCGGCTTCTTCCGCGCGGGGCGCGAACTTGGCGCGTAGCTGTTCGAGTTCCGTGATGTCGGCGCGATCCTGCTGGGTGACGTGAGGAATGGTGTTCCACGCCTGACGCAGGTGTTCGGCGGTTTTGCGACGGACGCCGCGGATCGAAACCCGTTCTATCTTTCCCCACTTCGCGAAGTCGGGGAGTTGTGGTTCTGCAAAACCAGCACCAGCAGTCTGCGCCCCGGCGGTTGCTGACAGCAGAGCATTCTTGGCGCTCAGCTTCACGTCATCTTCGCTGATGCGTCCGCCAGGACCGCTGCCTTGCACAGTGTGAATATCAATGCCGATCTCGCGCGCCAGACGGCGCACATGCGGGGCTGCGGGGACAGGATCACGATGTTCGGTGCCTGCGACCTTGCCCAGTTGCACAGGCATCGTGAAAGAAGCGGTTGCCGCCGGCGGCTGATCGGGCGGCAAAGCCTGTTCTTCAGTTTTGCCCTCGGCCTGCATCGCCCGCTGGAAGGCGAGGCGGGCCGATTGTTGTCCGGAGACATGTTCGACGGGCTCGTGTTTGCGCGCGGGCTCGGGAGTGGCGACTGATCCACCTTCGAGCGTGAAGATGACGTCGCCAACTTTTACTTTCTGTCCTTCTTTAACCTTGAGTTCGCGGACCACCCCGCCGACATTGGACGGAACCTCGACGACCGCTTTATCGGTTTCGAGTTCCATGACCGGCTGGCCTTCGGCGACGGTATCGCCGGGCGCGATCATCAGGCGAACCAGGTCGCCGGAGTCGACGTTTTCGCCAAGCTCGGGCATCTTGAATTCGCTCGGAGCAGCAACGGCGGGCTTGGCTCGTCGGTCGGTCTGAGGCGCGGGTGCGGAAGAAGTTTTTGGCGCAGATTCAGGAGTGGCGGCTGCGGCGACAGCATTCGCTTTGGCTGGCGCTTTTTCTTTTTTTGATGAAGGCGCAGCACCGGCCCCATTTTCGACCGTGAAGATGACCTGACCAACCCGAAGTTTGTCGCCCTCCTTCACTCGAATTTCGCCGACGGTACCGGTGACGGATGAAGGGACTTCGACGACTGCTTTATCGGTTTCGAGCTCCATCACTGGGTCGCCCTGGGCGATGCTGGCGCCAGGCTTGATCATTAGGCGGACCAGATCTCCGCTCTCAATATTTTCGCCCAGCTCGGGCAGCTTAAATTCCGTTGCCATTCTTTCGTTTTTCCTTCTGACTTCGTTGTGTAAAGAGGGGACTTCCCTAACTGATGGCCGGGTTACGTTTCTCGGGATCGATGCCGAGGTCGCTGATCGCTTTCTCCAGAAGTTTCGCATCCACGCCGCCAGCTTTTTCTCCCGCCAAGGCATGCAGCGTCGCCAGTACTATGTGTTTGGCATCCACCTCAAAAAAGTCTCGCAGAGATGCGCGATTCTCGCTGCGTCCGAAACCGTCCGTGCCCAAGGAAATCAGCTTTCCCGGAACCCATTGAGCAATACTCTCGGGCAGCACCTTCATGTAATCCGATGCCGCGATAAACGGGCCGGATGCGCCCTTCAGCGTTTGTGTGACGTACGGCACTTTCGCCTTCTGCGAGGGATGGAGCATGTTCCAGCGCGCGCAATCGTTGGCATCGCGATACAGTTCTTTGTAGCTGGTAACGCTCCAGACATCGGCCGCGACTCCGTAGTCTTTTTCCAGAATTGCCTGCGCCTTGAGCACCTCGAACATGATCGCTCCGCTCCCCAGCAGCTGGGCACGCAGCTTGGCGTCTTTCTTTTCCGAAGCCTTGAAACGGTAGAGACCTCTCAGAATGCCTTCGCGAATGCCGGGCTGGCCGGGCATTTCGGGCATTGGCAGCGGCTCGTTTCCTACGGTCAGGTAATAGAAGATCGATTCGCCCTCGACGTACATGCGCTTGATGCCGTCCTGAATAATGATCGCGATTTCGTAGGCGAACGCAGGGTCGTAAGCCATCAGATTCGGCACCGGCAGCGCGAGAACATGGCTGTGGCCATCCTGATGCTGCAAGCCTTCGCCCGCCAAAGTGGTTCTGCCCGCCGTGCCGCCCATCAGGAATCCGCGGCAGCGCATGTCAGCGGCGAGCCAGATCAGGTCGCCGATGCGCTGTAGTCCGAACATGGAGTAATAAATAAAGAAGGGAATCGTATTGATGCCATGATTGGCATACGCCGTACCGGCGGCGATGAAGGAACACATTGATCCTGCTTCGGTGATGCCTTCCTCCAGAATTTGTCCGTCCTTGGCCTCCTTGTAATAGAGGAGGGTATCCATATCGACGGGCTCATACAGTTGGCCGACGCTGGAGTAGATGCCAACCTGGCGAAACAGAGCTTCCATGCCGAACGTACGCGCTTCGTCGGGCACGACGGGTACTATGAGTTTTCCAACCTCAGGATCGCGCAAGAGCTTCGACAACATGCGCACAAAAACCATGGTCGTCGAGGCTTCGCGGCCTTCGGTGCCTTTGTAGAATTCTTCAAACAGCGCTTCGGAAACGGGCTTCAGCGGAGTGGCCCGAATTTTTCGCACCGGCATATAGCCGCCGAGTTGCTTGCGGCGCTCCTGCATGTACTTGAGTTCGGGGCTGTCGTCGGCGGGTCGATAGAACGGCGCCTTGGCCAGTTCGGCGTCGGGAATGGGGATGCCAAAGCGTGAACGGAAAACCTCCAGCTCGTCTTCGTTCAGTTTTTTCTGCTGGTGGGTAATGTTCTTGCCTTCGCCGGCTTCGCCCAGTCCATAACCTTTGATGGTCTTAGCCAGAATGATGGTGGGCGATCCGGTGTTATCGACCGCGGCGCGATAGGCGGCGTGAACTTTGATGGGGTCGTGTCCGCCGAGGCGCATGCGGGCAAGTTGCTCATCCGAAAGGTGCTCGACCATCTTGAGCAGCCGAGGATCGGTGCCAAAGAAGTTTTGCCTAAAGTAGGCTCCGCTCTCGACGAAATATTTCTGATACTGACCGTCGGTGATCTCGCCCATGCGCCGGACGAGCAAACCGTCGCGATCGTTCTGGATCAGTTGATCCCAATCGCCGCCCCAGATTACTTTGATGACGTTCCAGCCTGCACCTCGGAAGATGGCTTCCAGTTCCTGAATGATCTTGCCATTGCCGCGCACGGGGCCGTCGAGACGCTGCAGGTTGCAGTTGACGACAAAAATCAGGTTGTCGAGACGCTCGCGCGACGCCAGAGTAATGGAACCGAGCGATTCGGGCTCGTCCATTTCTCCATCGCCCATGAATGCCCATACCTTGCCACCGGTAGAGGTTTTCAGTCCGCGATTTTCGAGGTATTTGATAAAGCGCGCGTGATAGATCGCCTGAATCGGGCCGAGTCCCATCGAGACAGTAGGAAATTCCCAGAATTCGGGCATCAGCCAGGGATGGGGATAGGAGGACAATCCGCCACCTGGCTTCAATTCTCGGCGGAAGTTTTCCAGCTTTTCTTTGGAGAGGCGCCCTTCGAGATAGGCTCGAGCGTAAATTCCTGGCGCGGCGTGTCCCTGAAAATAAACAACATCACGGTCGCCAGACTCGGTGGCTGCATGAAAAAAGTGATTGAAGGCCACTTCGTAGAGAGTTGCCGCGGATGCGAAAGTGGAAATGTGTCCACCGATGCCTTCCTGGATCTTGTTGGCCCGGACAACCATGGCCATGGCGTTCCATCGGACCAGGCTCTTGATGCGGCGTTCCATTTCCTGGCTCCCCGGAAATGGAGGCTGTTGCCGCGAGGGAATCGTGTTCTGGTAGGGAGTTGTGGCCGAAAAAGGGAGATTGACGCCAGCCTCACGCCGGGCGTGTAAAGCCAATTGTTGCAAAAGGCGGCCTGCGCGGTCCGCGCCTCCGCGAGAAAGCACGTAATCCAATGAGTCCAACCACTCCCGCGTTTCCAGTACTTCAATTCCGTTCGTCTGTTGCGTCTCAGCCACTCTGACCTCACTCCGAGAAAGATTGCGAACCTCCATCATAAAGAATTGACAGGAATTTTGCTGGGGTTCGCGTGGCGCATCCACCCCGAGATGATGAATGTGCGCCATATCTGACGAGTTACTCGCGGGGCGAGCCGTCCAAAGTGCATGTGCGGAAGCTTCTCCTGCTACACTTTGCAATTCTCGAGAAAGGAAGTATCGCCTCGTCAAAAAGGATCGCTCGGTGAAACGCACTTCGATAACTAATTGCTTGCCCCTAATCTCGACGTTTCTGCTTGCCTACCTCTTGACGCCCTGTGTGTTCCAAAGGGCTGTCGCGCAGAATGCATCCGCCATCAGCCGCCCCCCAGTCGCACGAGTTCAGCCCGTCGTGGACGATTATTTCGGCGTCAAAGTCGCCGATCCTTATCGCTACATGGAACATCTGGACAATCCGGAAGTCGCGAACTGGATGAAGGGCCAGAACGACTACACGCGCCGCATTTTGGCGCGCATCTCCGGTCGCGACGAATTGCTGACGCGCATCGAGCAACTCGAGCAATCCGTTCCGGTTCGTGTTGGCGGAATTGTGCGCCTGGCGACGGGACGATATTTTTATTACAAGTTGCTGAGCACGGAATCTGTGGCCAGGTTATACATGCGGGATGGGGCGATCTTAGCAATTTCCGCGCTTACCCCTCAGGGAACGCCCGGCAAAGAAACATTGCTGGTTGATCCGCAAAAAATAAGTGGGAAGGACACTCCCAGTGCGATCAATTACTTCTGGCCCTCAAGCGATGGCCGGTACGTTGTGTATGGCATCTCCTTGGGCGGCTCCGAAAGAGCAGTCCTGCACATTATGGACACTCAAACAAAGCGCGACACAGGCGAGACGATTGATCGGGCTGAATTTAATGACACGGTCGGATGGCTACCCGACGACCATTCGTTCATCTACAACCGCCTGCAGAGGCTCGGATCGCACGCGCCGGAGGAGGAACGAGAGACCAAGAGCCGCGCGTATCTTCATGTGATCGGGACTAACCCGGGGCATGACCGGCCCGTGTTCGGCTACGGGGTATCGGGTTTGGTCAAGGTAGAGCCGGCGGATATTTCCACTGTAGCGACCTACCCGGATGTGCCTTTTGCAATAGGGACGGTGACGCACGGGTCGCTGAACGAAATCTCGATTTATGTAGCTCCACTTGATTCGGTTGGCAAGCCAAACATGCCATGGCGCAAGGTCTGCGATGTTGACGATGCGATAACTGGAATGACAGTCCGCGGCGACGACCTGTGGCTGCTGACTCACAAAGAGGCATCGCGTTTCAAGATTGTTCACACTCATCTGTCGAATCCCGACTTGAGCCACGCCGACGTTGTTGTGCCGCCCAGCGCAGCCGTAGTAACTGCATTGGGCGCCGCGCAGGATGCGTTGTACGTTCAGTTGCGGGACGGAGCCGTGGGTCGTCTGCTGCGTATCGGCTACGACACAGCTGCAAAGCCTGAACTGGTCGTGTTGCCGTATGAGGGCTCGATCGGTCTCTACTCGACAGACCCGCGCGCGCCGGGCGTTGTTTTCCAACTCTCGGCGTGGACGAAAGCAAATCGTTTTTACGAATACGATCCCGAAACGCAGCGCGTCGTTGACACCAAGCTGCGCCCCCCGGCTCCCTTCGATAGCCCCGAGGACATTGAGGCGGAGGAAGTGAAAGTACCGGCTCCGGATCGCACGCTCATTCCGCTTTCGATTATCCACCGGCGTGGACTCAAGCTCGACGGCAGCAACCCGTTATTGCTGAACGGCTACGGAGGCTATGGGACTTCCCTGGACTCTAACTTCGATCCCGGTTATCTGGCTTGGCTCGAACGTGGCGGAGTGCTGGCGTTTGCTCACGTGCGCGGTGGCGGTGAATACGGGGACGACTGGCACAAGGCCGGGCAGAAACTCACCAAACCAAATACCTGGCGCGACTTCATCGCGTGCGCTGAGTACCTGATCGAGAAAAAGTACACCTCGTCGGCCCGTATGGCCGGCGAAGGTGAAAGCGCGGGAGGCATTCTTATTGGTCGCGCGATCACCGAACGACCAGACTTGTTTGGGGCTGCGCTGATCGAGGTGGGCTTTACTGACGCCTTGCGCGGCGAGTTTGAACAGGACGGCCCGGGCGAAATCCCGGAATGGGGAACTGTCAAAGATCCTGACGGATTTAAAGGCCTATACGAGATGAGCGCCTACGCTCATGTAAAGGGTGGCACTCGATATCCCGCTGTCATGTTGACCACTGGCCGCAACGATCCACGCGTGGCGCCGTGGGAGTCCGACAAGATGACGGCGCGCCTGCAAGCTGCGACGACAAGCGGCAAGCCCATTCTGCTGCGCGTGGACTATGAAGCGGGTCACGGCATTGGTTCCACCAAGACGCAAGTGGAGCAGGAGTTGGCGGACGAATGGAGTTTTCTATTCTGGCAGTTTGGAGACGCGCGATTCCAGATGTCTGCGGGCAATGGGCGCTAGGCAGAGTCGGATGCCGAAAGCCGAAAGAATCCCCATGTATATCCGATGATCCATAACCGCGACAGCATCCTCCAAGTTCGCCGAGTTATCTGACTTGCAGCATCTTTCCGCAAGGACTAAGGTAGAGGCCTTCAAGAGTTATCGCAAGTTAGGAGCTAACCTTCATGGCAGTTGAAAAGAACATAGGGTTGATGCGCCGCTGGTTTCAAGAAGTATGGAACGAGGGAAACATCGAAACAATTCACGAGCTTCTGGCTCCTGACGCGATCGCCATCGGACAACTTGAAGATCGCAAGGAGCTTCGTGGTGCGGGAGCTTTTGTGGCATTCGTGAAGAGCCTGCTCGAATCCTTCCCCGATATGAAGATCAAGGTGGAAGATGTTTTCGGATCGGAGGATGAAGTGGTAGTGCGATGGTCGTCGACGATGACGCACAGTAAGGATCACTTAGGAATGCCTGCCACCGGCAAAGAGATTAGGCTCACGGGAATCACAATCGCACGCATTCAAAACGAAAAAATCGTGGCCGGTTGGGACAGTTGGGATCAGCTAGGAATGCTGAAGCAGATCGGCGCTTACGTCAGCCCAGAGAACAGTCTCACGAAAATCGCTTAGCTGAGCGCCGAATACCTCAACAGATGCCAACGTCAGAGCTCCAGTTTGCGGAAGATCATTTGCCGGAATGATGCGCTCTTCAGTGAGGACGGTCGCGAGTGCAACGGCGATTTTCAACAATTGACCAGCAGTTTCTTCGTTTCCGAATAAATGGACTACTTAGGTGGACTAAGTGCCAAACTATCGCGGGAGGTGGGCTTTCCATGAACCCAGACGGTGACGATGCTGTCATAAGCGTCGACGCTCTCCAATGGAGATTTTCTCAGGAGAACGAGATTGGCGATCTTGCCCGGCTCAATGCTTCCCACTTGTGAGTCGAGCTTGAACTCGCGGGCATTGTTGATGGTTGCGGATTTGAGTACTTGCTCGAGCGACAATCCGGCTTCATGCAGTTGCTGCATCTCCAGATAGCCGTTCAGGCCGGGAAGGTTTCCGTAGGTAGGAGCTGAGGGTGTATCGGTACCAAAAACGAAGTTGGCGTTCCTGGCCGCCAGATAGCCGACCACTTCGCGGACGCGACGGATGGGGCCGCCCTCGAAACCTTGGCGCATCTCCTCGTCGGGCGTATTGTCCTCGTCGAGCTCTTTTCTGAACCACTTGCCTTCTGGCGAGTTGAACCAGGCCAGCAGCGCGGCGGGAATGACTTTGGGAATCGCGGGCATCTTCAGGTAGTCGGGATCGAAGTAAGAGCGCAGTCCTCCCATCACCTGAATCGTCGCCTGATATCCAGTTCGCTTTTGCACAATGCGGTCGAGCAGGGTTTTGATCTCCGGCGGAAGTTCGGGGCGCCGGTCAAGCGCTCCCCAGTTCCACATTCCGTGCGCGATAACATCCACGTCGGCGTCAACGGCGAACTGCTGGGCTTCGAAAGAATTGGCATGCATCATCATCACCAGACCGTTTTGAGTGGCGGCCTTGCGGATTTCTACTGCCATGTCAGGCGTGATGATCGGAAGATTCCTCTCTTTACCGAAACCGTGCTCGAAGTAGGTTTTGACACAGATTGCACCGGCTCGCTTGTCGGTGGCGACGGCTGCCGCCGGAGTGTGGTCCTGCGGCTTGTACTCGGCAGGAATGCCGGAGGATTGCGCAGGATCATAAAGGAAATTCGGAAAGAGTTGGAAGCGCAGCGCCGCAGGTGTAAAGGACATGGGATAGCCGTTCGCTAACGGCAGGGATGGGCCGCAATCATAGAGGTCGGGGTGAAGCGGAGCGTGGCGGAAGGTCCCCAGTGCATCGGGTTTGATGACGGCCAGGTCGATGAGCGTGGTATAGCCAAAGTACAAATAGGAACGCGGGAGCTGTTTGTAGTAATCCGCGAGCATGGCTGCGTGGGCTGTGTCGGGACTCAACATTAGCTGGAGAGTAACTCCAGGAATTGACGCGATATGGACGTGGGAATCGATGAGGCCGGGGATAAGAAAGCCTCCCTCCCCGGAGACAACGGTTGCGTCGGCGGGCGGTTTGGAGCTGGGTTTCCGTTCAACGCGTGCGATGCGTTCGTTTTCAATCAGCACGCTGCCTCGGGCGAGGTCGCCAAGATTTTCGGGTGAAACGATGATCACGTCGGTGATCCAGATTCTGCGCGGGGCTGGCTCGTTTGAGGGAGGACCGGCAAAAGCCCCAACCGAGAGAAGCAGCGCAAGCACCAAGGGGAAAAATTTCATCTCAACTCCTCATTGGAATCGTTACGGCACAGACGCAAGAACCCGAGATGACGAAACGGGCGATCAAATTTAAAAATTTAGGATAAATCCCCCGGTTCACCTAATGCTGACGGCTAATCACTCCAGCGTAACCGCCTTCACCAGATTTCGCGGATGATCCACATCGAGCCCGCGCTTGGCGGCCACGTAGTAGGCGAAGAGCTGCAAAGGCACGATTTCCAGAATCGGCGAAAGCAGTTCCGGAGCGGCCGGAATATAGATGGTGTGGTTTGCCAGTTTCGGAACGATGGTGTCTCCCTCGGTTGCGAGCGCGATTACCGTCCCCCCTTGTTTCTTGAAGCCTTCCATGTTGCTGACATTTTTTTCGTAACGCACCACGGAGCCTGCATCCTTCCGATCGCAAGTCGCAATCATCACCAGCGGCAAGCGGAAATCAATCAAAGCGTTCGGTCCGTGCTTGGCTTCTCCGGTGGGATAGCCTTCGGCGTGAATATAAGAAACTTCTTTCAGCTTGAGAGCTCCATCCATGGCGATGGGATAGTGAATCGCTCTCCCGAGGAACATGAAATCGTCAACGCGATAATAAAGTTCGGCGAGTTTTTCGACCAGATCGGCGGCGGCCAGAATAGTTTCTGTTTTTTGTGGCAGTGCCAACAGTTCGCGGATGTAATGCTGGGCCCGCTCTTTTGAGACTGTTTCCTTGGTTTCTCCAAGATAGAGCGCGAACAGAAACAAGCACGCCATCTGCGCGGTGAATGCCTTGGTCGAGGCGATGCTGATCTCGGGACCCGCGTCGGTGTAGATGAAACCGTCGGCTTCGCGGGTAATCGTGGAATCTTCGACGTTCGAAATCGCCATGGTGCGCGATCCTTTTTGGCGCGCTTCACGCTGCGACGCGGTGGTATCGGCCGTTTCGCCCGACTGAGTAATAAAGATACTCAGTTCGCCCCGTCCAATCATTGGATTGCGATATTCAAATTCGCTCGCGTAATCCACGTCGACGGGAACCGCAGCCAGTTCCTGCATCATGTACTGACCCGTCATACCGGCATGACGGCTGGTTCCAGAGGCTACGATATTGATGCGGCGAAGAGCGCGCAACTCCTCGCGGGAAATGCGGACGTCATCCAGGTGAACCGATCCGTCGGCCAGCGTAACGCGCGGCTCGATGGTTCTGCGCAAAGCGTCGGGCTGCTCGAAGATTTCACGAATAAGATGATGGGGGAATTTGCGTGTTTCAGGCATTGCTCTCCTTACGATATCGATTCTGGCTTTCGTTCAAGGCGCGGATTCCACGCCGCTGACAAAGGTCCTTGATACGTCTCCTTCAGAATTCAAGACTATGAAGTCCGCATCTGCACCCGGAGCGAGAACACCCTTATTGGCAATTTGCACGACGTTCGCCGGGTTTCGACTGGCGGCGGTCACGGCATGGGGTAAAGTCCATTCTGCGAAACGCGTGAGGTTGCGGACGGCTCGGTCCATCGTTAAGACGCTTCCGGCGAGTTTGCCATCCACTGTGCACCTGCCATCGCAAACATCCACCTCGAAAGAGCCGAGATGATAGCGGCCATTCGGCATACCTGTGGCGGCAGTGGCATCAGTTATCAGGACCGTTTGCTGTGGTCCCTTGGCTGCGGCCACGAGTTTAACGATCGAAGGATCAAGATGAACGCCGTCGACGATGATGTCGGCCGTTACGCGAGGATCCGTGAGCACGGCTCCCAAAATTCCGGGGGCGCGGTGATCAAGGGGACGCATGGCGTTGAAGGTATGGGTGGCATGTTTTGCGCCCGCTAGAATTCCACGTTCTGCAGCTGCCAGATCGGCATCGGAATGTCCCAGACTGACGCAAACGGCGCGACTTGCCGCTGCCGAAATCACCTCGAGAGCGTTTTCCAGTTCAGGAGCTATGGTCAGTACCCGAATGCGTCCGCGTGCCGCTTGCCAAAAGCGTTCGAACAGCGCCAGCGTCGGAACCAGCAGATCCTCTGGCGGGTGAACACCGCGACGCAGATGGCTGATGAACGGGCCCTCAAGATGGATGCCTGCGGGCAGAGCGCGACTTTCGCGGCCGCGATCCTGTTCGCGCTTCTCGATCGCGTCTGCCAACCGATTCAGGGCTCGCAATGTTGCATCGAGAGGAGCGGTGACTGTGGTTGGGAAATAAGTCGTGACTCCATGCCGAATCAGCAATTGTTCGATGGCAGGCAATGCTTCGGAATTGTCGTCCATGACGTCAAAACCGGCGCTGCCGTGAATATGAATATCGACGTAGCCTGGCGCGATCCACTTTTCTCCGAAATCCAGTACGGTAGTTCCGGTGGGAATCTCGCTTCCACCGCGAGCGGAGATTTTCAGCACGCGTCCGTCCTCGACGAGCATGACGGGATGCTCGACAATCTCGGTCGGAGTCAGTAGTTTTGCAGCAGTAAATGCCAGCATAGAAACGTTTTAATAAAAATAAAGTGCGGCTGTGCCCAAGATTGTACAGCCTCCATAGGTGGACGGCGTCCCCGCAGTATTCCATTACTCCAGTTTGCCCCGAAAGCTAGGACGTCGTCCGGAGGGTGAAAAAGCCAACTGTGGACGATTGACGGGCTCAACCGGCACTTCTTAACCTGCAGTTCTTAACCTGCGCTTCTCACCTGCGCTTAAGGACCGGGTAGATAACATCCCGGGGTAGCAATTCGTCCATGCGCTGAATGTTATACTGAAAAAGTTCGAGTCGATTCGTAGTCGCGCATTGGCCTCGAATCCTAACCGTCAGTCGGGGAGTGGCTCAGCCTGGTAGAGCACCTGGTTCGGGACCAGGGGGTCGGAGGTTCAAATCCTCTCTCCCCGACCAATTACAAACAAGACGCTTACAGGCAGCCTGTGCCGTGCGAAGGGTCTAACCAAGGAGTCAATCCCTGTCCAGAAAATTCCCACAATTTTGCGTAGCGGGGAAACAAGGTTAGGGCTATGGGACCCCATTTGGACTAAGCGTCGTGTACTTGAGGTGCTTCTTCAAGGAATCGTCAACTTCTTTGCTAAATTCTGCCAGTCGGTTCCCGATTGGTTGTTTGCTCCACTGCCATTTTTCTTCGTGCAGGCCGTCAAATCTAAACATCCGTCTGTTCTTGATGCCGAAATACTTGTAATCAACCCCTATTACAACATCAGCTTTCGTCAGTACGCCACCCTGCGCGAGATTGGGAAGGATATCCTTGCTGTCCTCACGGTCCAAATCAAAGTCATCCCATTGCAAATCATTTGTCGAGGTATCAGTGAGAGTCAACCCTTGGCTATATTCCAACCGTTCAATGGGCGGAAATCATCTTTAGGAAGATAAACGCTCTCCATCCGACGCAAGGGAAGTGATAAGTGAAGGGAATGAACAATGGATTTCGTTTTACTAGTATCGGGTCATGGGGCAAGGGTACGTGGGGATATTTGCGAGGGCAATCAGTCGTGTGAAGCGCATGCTTCATCGCGAGCGCCTTTTATCGCCCCGCGAATCTTATCGTGTCGTTGAATTGTCAGAAGCCATTGTTGAATACGCTCGCATGATTCGGGCGTATTCGGACTCGCACGCCCCAACCGTAATCGTCGAAATTCCAGAATTAGCGACCCGTTTCCGAGAGACCCCCCAGACTATTGAAGACGCCCTCAGATTGCTGAGCGAGGCGGGACGTGCGTATTCTGACGACCTGTATGGCTACTGGAAAATAAATCTCGCGAAAGGAGCGGACGCGGGAGCCGCTTGACATGCCTAGACTGATACCAATTCGCTACCTGGAAGGCCCTACACCAGTCAAATGGCAGTGTTCGATATGTGCGGCCTATTTTTCGGCTTGTGGACGGGCTACGGCTCTTACGCTTTCCGAGTGCCGCGAAATCGACGATATGTTTGAGGCGCACTGCCGCGAGTACCACCCCAATCACCCAGTGATTGGGCTGGAGAGTCTCGCTAGTTAGGGGAGCGACATGCAGCGCGAAATGATTTGGATTGACCGACCGAACCTTCGTGGCTGGGGCTGCTCTCAGTGCGCTTGGATGTACCACCCGAAGGGTCGACCCGCAGGTAGAAGCCACGGTGAAATGATGCAAAATTACGAGACTGAACGAGACAAGGAGTTTTCCGCGCATGTCTGCACGGCAGGCTTACGAAAGCCAAGTCAGAGTCAAAAGAAATGAGCGTACTCGGGCTGCAAAGAAAATCTTCCGGGTTCAAATCCTCTCTCCCCGACCAATTACCTCAATCCCGTCATAAAATTAGCGACCTTTCGGTTTTTGCAAATTCCACATCTTGAGTCAATTTGGGTCGAATCAGGAAATCTTCGACTCTTTGCACGGCCGCGCGTGCGTCCACGGGGATCGAATGCAAGTAAACGTCTCGTGTCACTTCTGAAGACGAGTGACCAATACTTGCTTGGACCTTACCCAACGGAGTTCCCATCGCGTCGTGCAGAGTTGCATTCGCGTGCCGCAGTCAGTGCCAGCCGACTCTTGTCAGGCCGATCTTTTTGCGGATCCGTTGAGTTGTCGCATAGGACACGATCGGCGGCGGTTTTCCAGATAGGCCATGGTTACAACGATCACTGGAGTCCGGCTTCGTAGAAGCGGTTCCGGGCTATGGTAAATCTCGCGAATCTGACTGCGTCTCGCCCAGCTACCTCGACTACTTTCCAGACATATCACAAGCCCGCAGGCCCGCCTAACCGGCTTCTTGCGTGTCCATGATGAATGAGTCGTTCTTGAGTTATCATGCCCAATCCGCAAATGCGCAACCTCACGCTGCCCTAGGGGGAGAAGATGAATACGCTTTCAAAATACAAAGTCTGGATTGGCGGAGCGGTCGGTCTGCTCGTCATCGGCTTGATCATCGCGGCCGTCTATCCGAAGCATGCAGTCGGGGCGGAGCCGGGTATTCCAGACGTTGAGGTGGTGCAGGTTGAGCAGAAGGATGTTCCTATTTTTGGCGAGTGGATCGGGACTTTCGATGGATTGGTCAACGCCGACGTCAGGGCGCAAGTAACGGGTTACCTTCTCCGCCAGGGTTACCAGGAAGGCGGGTTCGTTAAGAAGGGCCAGCTGCTTTTCGAGATCGATCCGCGTCCGTTTCAGGCGGCCCTGGCCCAGGCTGAAGGGGAGTTGGCGCAGGCCAGAGCGCAACTGGCCAACGCCGAAGCAATCCAAGGCAAGACTCAGCTTGACGTAGAGCGCTACACTCCGCTCGCCAAAGAACAAGCGGCCAGCCAACAGGATCTCGACAATGCGGTGCAAAATAACCTGGCCGCTAAGGCCTCAGTGGCAACGGCCGGAGCTCAAATCAAGTCGGCTGAGGCTGCTGTGGAAACGACCAGGATCAATCTCGATTTTACGCGGCTGATAGCGCCGATCGATGGCATCGCCGGGCAGGCTCAGCTTCAAGTGGGAGCGTTGGTCAATCTAAGCAGCGGCCCCGTGACCTCTGTGTCGACGGTTGATCCCATCAAGGTTTATTTCACGGTTGGCGAGCCCCAATACCTGGCATGGAGAAAACGCTTCCCGACAGACGCTACCCGGGAAGCAGCGGACAAGAATCTTCGGCTGGAACTGATTTTGGCCGACGGATCAACCTATGTGCATGAAGGCACATTCTACTTTGCGGACCGCCAGGTGAATGTGAGTACTGGGGCAATTCGGATCGCCGGGCTATTTTCCAATCCCGGAAATGTTCTGCGTCCTGGCGGGTACGCCAAGGTTCGCGCCGTCATCCGAGTCCAAAAAGACGCCTTGCTTGTGCCCCAGCGGGCAGTCTCCGAGCTGCAAGGCGGATATCAAGTCGCGGCGGTTGAGGACGGGAACAAAGTGAGTATACGAACGGTCAAAGTCGGCGACCGTGTCGGCAACCAGTGGATTATTGCGGATGGACTGAAGCCTGGCGAACGCGTGGTGGTCGAGGGTGTGCAGAAAATTCATCCGGGCATGCAGGTGAACCCCAAGCCATTCGTCGCAGAAACTACGGGGAGGTAATCCATGTCAAAGTTTTTTATCAACCGCCCCATCGTTGCCATGGTGATCTCGATCGTCCTCGTGCTCGTGGGCACGCTCACTATCTTGACGTTGCCAGTGGCGCAGTTCCCCGCCATCGCTCCGCCGGAGATTCAAGTCCTCGCCACCTATATCGGGGCGGATGCGCAAACCCTGGAGCAAGCGGTTGCCACTCCCATCGAACAGCAGATGAACGGGGTGGACAACATGAACTACATGTATTCGTTGAACGCCACCGGCAACAGCACCACCAGCCTGATTGTGGATTTCGATGCAAAAACCGATCCCAACACCGATTACATTCTCGCGCAGAGCCGTGAAACGCTGGCTGCTTCTCAACTTCCGGTTGACGTCACTAATTACGGAGTCAACGTTCGAAAATCGGTTACTGCTCCGCTCACATTAACCGCTGTGTACTCGCCGCATGGAACCTATGATGCGACTTTTCTGGCTAACTACGCGTACATCAATCTGGTTGATCCCATTCTGCGGTCGCCCGGGATCGGCAACGTTCAAGTATTCGGCGCCGGCCAATACGCGATGCGGCTGTGGGTAAAGCCCGACACATTGGCCAAACTCGGCGTCACCGTCCCAGAAATCGTCACCGCCATTCAAGCGCAGAACACCGTGAACCCAGCCGGGAAGGTTGGCGGCGAACCCGCTCCCAAGGGCCAGGAATTCACTTATTCGGTGCTCGCGCAGGGCCGTCTCATCTCCCCGGATGAATTCGGACAGATCGTGGTGCGTGAGACGCCCGACGGCGGGACAGTTCGAGTCCGCGATGTCGCTCGAATCGAGTTGGGTGCCCAGGACTACAGCGTTGCTGGACGTTTCAATGGAAAACCCAGCGCCATTATCGCCACCTACCAACTGCCGGGATCGAATGCGGTTGATGCCGCCGCCGGCGTGAATAAACTCATGGCGAAGATGAAGGAACGGTTCCCGGAAGATTTGGATTACGTCGTGGCGCTGGATACGACACGCGCGGTCACGGAAGGCATGAAGGAAATCATTGTCACGCTCTTAATTGCCCTCGCACTGGTGATCCTGGTGGTTTACATCTTTTTGCAGGGCTGGCGCGCCACGCTGATTCCGCTGCTTGCGGTGCCGGTCTCGCTGATTGGGACGTTTGTGCTTTTCCCGTTGTTCGGGTTCTCCATCAATACGCTCTCTCTCTTTGGTCTGGTGCTGGCGATCGGGCTTGTGGTCGACGATGCCATTGTTGTCGTCGAGGGCGTTGAGCGGCACATCGAAGAGGGCATGACGCCGAAGGACGCGGCGTTGAAAGCCATGGAAGAACTGTCTGGTCCCGTGGTTGGTATCGCCTTGGTTCTCTCCGCCGTATTCGTGCCGACCGCTTTCATTCCTGGAATTACGGGCAAGCTCTACCAGCAATTCGCTGTCACTATCGCGATTTCAGTTCTGCTTTCCGCGTTCAATGCACTTACGCTCAGCCCGGCGCTTGCGGCCCTGCTGCTCCGGCCCAAGGAACCCAGCCACGGGCTCTTGCGGAGATTTTTTGATTGGTTTAACCGAGTATTTGAGCGAGCCACAGAGGGCTACGTGCGCTGGAGCGCAATATTGGTCCAGAAGACTGTTGTCGTCATCGTGTTGCTGGCGGTCTTTGGCATAGCGGCTGGTTTTTTTGCCAACCGAATCCCGTCGAGCTTCCTTCCAGACGAAGATCAAGGTTACGCCTACGTCAATGTGCAATTGCCGAATGGAGCGTCGCTGGAGCGTACTACGGCCGTTACGGCTAATGTGGAAAAGACCCTGATGAATACTCCCGGGGTCGAGCACGTTACCTGTTTCGTGGGCTTCAGTTTGCTCAGCTTTGTCCGCACCAGTTACAACTCGACTTTTTTTGTGACCCTCAAGCCCTGGGACGAACGCAAAACAAGAGTCGAGCAATTTCAAACCTTCAAGGCACATCTGAACCAGCAGTTGAGTAAGTTGCCGGCAGCGGTGGCCTTCGGTTTTTCTCCGCCAGCTATTCCAGGCGTCGGTACTGCGGGCGGATTTACATTCATTCTCGAGGACCGCTCAGGCAGCGATCTTCAATTTCTCTCCAAGAATCTGGCCACTTTTCTTGATGCGGCCCGAAAACGGCCGGAAATCGCCGGGCTCAGTACTACTTTCCTGGCCAGCGTCCCGCAACAGTTTGTCGATGTAAACCGCGACAAGGTGCTCAAACAGGGTGTGGCGCTTAATGATGTGTACCGTACGATTCAGGCCTTCATGGGCGGCTATTTCATCAACTATTTCAATCGCTTTGGCCGGCAGTGGCAGGTCTACATCGAAGCGGAGGGCGCGGACCGCGCGGAAGCGGAAAACGTCGGGCAGTTTTATGTCCGCAATAGCAAGGGTGAAAGTGTTCCCCTGTCCACGCTTACCACGGTCAGGCCGCGCCTTGGCCCGGAGTTTACTTTGCGCTTCAACGAATATCGTTCGGCGCAGATCAATGGAAGTGCCGCGCCTGGGTTCAGCGCGGACCAGGCTACTGCGGCTCTCGAGGATGTTTTCAAACGGACCATGCCGCGAGAGATGGGTTTTGACTACTCGGGCATATCGTTTCAAGAACAAAAGGCGCGGGAAGGCGTGCCCCCGGCTGCGATCTTTGGATTGTCGCTGCTCTTCGTTTTTCTAGTTCTGGCGGCGCTCTACGAAAGCTGGACGCTGCCCTTCAGCGTTTTGCTGAGCACGCCGGTGGCGATTTTTGGAGCTTTTGCCATCCTTTGGTTGCGCCGTGTATTGCTCGGCGTTTTTCTGCCGCCGTACCTGGTGCAGATCGAAACCGACGTCTATTCGCAAATCGGACTGGTCATGCTTATCGGCTTAGCCGCGAAAAACGCAATTTTGATCGTCGAATTCGCCAAGGATGAATATGAAAAGGGAAAGCCCCTGGCCGATGCGGCGCTCGAAGGAGCCAGACTTCGCTTGCGGCCGATTCTGATGACATCTTTTGCGTTCATTCTCGGTTGCGTGCCGTTATGGACGGCCACTGGCGCCGGTGCGGTTGCCCGCCAGATTATGGGCACTACGGTGATCGGCGGGATGCTTGCGGCCAGCCTGATCGGAATCTTCTTCGTACCTGCGATTTTCTATCTGGTGGAGAAATGGTCAGGTGCCGGCAAGGAACGGATTTCTAGCGCACTGCCAGGCACAACTGCACCGGCGGAGGGAGATTGAAACAGTCATGAAAAAGCTGACGCCAGTACTATTGCTGTCTGCGATCTTTGCCGCTCTATCGGCCTCGATCTCAATGACCGGGTGCATGGTTGGCCCGAATTATCATCGGCCCGTCGTTCAGACTCCAGGTGTATACCGCGACCTAACGGAAAACTCCCAGGCCCAGGCGCAAGCGGCGTCGTTTGC
>Ga0209006_10000665_pt1 | contig 31955 bp, 30 predicted proteins | sample JacPin_JW_Ref_O2_FD_188567 | JGI IMG/M metagenome (GOLD analysis project Ga0209006, IMG submission 188567) | Forest soil microbial communities from Algoma, Ontario, Canada - Jack Pine, Ontario site 1_JW_Ref_O2 (SPAdes) (version 2) | ecosystem: Environmental > Terrestrial > Soil > Boreal...
GCATAGAAAACAAAAGCCAAAATCGCTCGCGAGGGCCAGACCAACCGGAACGCTGCCCTGGCTAGGTTTTGACCGAGTGCAGCCAAACAGATGCGTCACACGCGGAAGCATTTCCGACTCGATGGGCTAGATGGTGTTGCATCGACCGGTTGAGCTGGCACAATATTCTGGGCATCTCAGCGGCTGCGAACTGCCTACGCCCAAAGACAACTGACCAGTTTAGTGGCTGGTTAAAGCATTTGTCGCGAACTGACGCATTTTCCCAGTCAGTACCGGCAAGCAGCTGTGGCGGCAGAAGATGAGACTGCGCTGAATCCGCTTCTCCGAACTTTCGCCAAGTCTCGCGCTTGTAACATTTGGCCGACCGCTGCCATATTCGTTGCGTCCGGCGTCGCAGAAGCGTAGGATGCACCAACCAAAGGTCGCAGCCTTAGTCAGGCTTCGATCTTGATTTCGACGTCAGCCTTCAGCCGGAACGAAGCGCGCCTCGCAATCCGCTCCGGTCAACTAAATTAGTTGTAGAATGTCTCGAAAGCAGTCGGGGTGGGTGCCGCGATGAGATATCCCCTGCGTCTTTCGGCCTTGTTGGCGGTTGTAGCGTTAGTTTGTGCCGGTCTTGCTCCTCGAGTTCGCAGTGCTGTTTCTCCCCGTCCGCCCGCTGCTCAAGAGCGCGTCGTCACGGATGAACCAGCGACCGCTACCATCCCGGGTCCTCTCCGTTCGTTCTTACGTATCGCCGGAATCAGCCAGAAAGCCAGCTCCGAAGAAGTGGTGCCCCTGCTCGCCCGTAACGTATTTTTGATCGGCTATCAGGGGACGGGCCTCGGTAGCCGCGCCACCGAGTTTCTGATTCTGCTGCGAAGATACGTGCAGCAGGCCCGCGAACTCTCTGATCTCGCGGGGAAGGACGGCGTGATTCGCGTTTCCAACTGCGCCGACGCCAAGCCGTTGCTGGACATCCTCGGCTACCGTGTCACCTCAGACTGCGGCAAAAGCAGTGCGTACGTCGCGACTGCGGACCCGCGCAGAGCATTTATTACGATTGACTCCGGCTTCCCCCTGCCCGAACTCGAGGCCACTCTTCAGGGTGGCAAGCCATTCTCCTACGCGTACTCCAATTCTGAAGTACCCATCGTTTTGACCGAGCGGCAGTGGGTGGAAGCCAGCAGCGAGGGCGGAAGGGGCAAAGATAGTCGGCCATTAATTGACGCGCTTTTGCACGATCCTTCGGTGGCTCGTCTTTACTATGCCTGGGCTCATGTGGATCCGGAAACCCAGGCAGCGCTGCTGCATTCGCCGGGATTGAAAAAATTGGTCCCGCTCGCTGCGCCCTTGGATTTCTACGGGAGTTACATTCGCATCGAATCGGGGCGCGTAATGGTGCCCGGCGGCGCCGCCGCCGAGCCGGCGTGGAAGGAGCTGGCGGGCGCAAACCCGCACGCCGCGGGAGAATTTGTCCCCAGGCTTCTCTCGAAAGACAACGGCTGGCTCGCTGCTTATTTTGACTCACTGTCGCGCATCCCGCCCGAGCAGCAAGCTCACTTCGTCGAACCTGCACGCATGCGCCACTGCTACGAAGCGCTCCGTGGCAAGACGCTTTCCCCCAGCGCTATGTCGTCGGTGTTTCGGCCTGACCCCACCCTGTTGCTCTTAACCACTCGCCTGCAATGGGAACCCAACGGCGATCCGCACGTACCAGGAAGCCTCCAGTCATGGAAGACCATTCTGCGACAGAAGACCAATACCGATCTTGCCCGCAATTGGAATGTGGAAACCAGAGGCTGGAACAATCCAGACGGCCTGCTGGAGACCATGTTCGCCCTCTCCCGTGTGGGGATGGAGGGAACGCCGGCGGAAGCCTTTCTGGTGTTGAGCGAAATAGACGGCAGGCGCCCCGCCGGGCATCGCCTGAGCGCTCCAACTGTCGAGCTGATGGCCGCCAAGTTCGCCCAATTTCGCAATCAGTATTCGATGTTTTCCGAATTCCCGGAGTTGAGCGATGCGTCCATCGCCGCGTTTCTGACCACAGCTGAGGCCCTCAGCAAAGTTCCCGATCACACCCTGCGGGGTAACGCCATGGGCATCTTCGAAGCCGATATCGCGCTGTGGCAAATAATGGCTCGCCAGGGCGAAATTCCCGTAAGCGCCCGCGATGAATCCTGGCAGGGCATGATCAAGCCTTTTTCCCATCTCTCGTCTTCCGCGCAGCTATTTGATGCTGGACGCAGCTCCCTAGGGCATCTGCTGCGCGCTGCCAGCGGAGATTCCAAGAGTTCGCAGGATGTAATCGTTGACTTGATCGCAGGACCTCGCCAAACCAATTCGGAAGGCCAACGAATTCACCGAGAAATGGCTGAGCGGATTCGTGCGGTGCTGGACGATCAGCGCCTGGTTTCGCTCGATACTCTGCTGGCGCTGGGCGACGGCCTGACGCCCACACCGCAAGGAATTCCGGCGGGCGACACGTTGCTCCCGCTCGCCGAACAACTTGGGGAATTCCAGATGCCGCGCCCCATCTTTACCAACAGCGAAAGAACCACTTTCACCGCGGGCTCCTACAACAATCGTCACACCGATTTGGAGATGCGCACGGACATCGCCAAGGTGCTGAAGTCCAAGGCTTCCGGCGCGGAATTAGAACAAGCTCGCGGACAGCTCGTTCCTTTCCTGCGCGACACGCTCGTTGGTTTCAGTTACGCCTATTACGAACCGCCGGGAGCCCAGGCTCTCCACAACAACCCGCTGCTCATTCGCTCGCACGACTTCTCCGGCGACACGGTGATGGGCACGGAAGAAACGCTCTGGCAAACTCCCCGCCTCTTCGGCGCGGGGTCTCCCGCGGGCGGCGGCGCGCATCTGGTGGGCTCGCTGGCTGACTTGCCTTACGTGCTGGCGCAAATGGAAGAGGATTTTATTGCTCCGGAGAACGTTCAGGCTCTGATCTGGTCAGACCTTGTGCCCTCCGTTATGACGAACGCCGTTTTGCCACGTTGGTGGAACGTGAGCCGCAACGAGCTCCACGCCATCGCACTTTATCAGCGCGCGGGGGAAGAAATGCTTGCCTCCTCCGCGCAAAATGACGAACTGCGCGCGAAGGTCACCAGCATTCTTTCCGATCGCATGATTCCGCAACGGGCGGCGCAGTTGGAAGTTACTCTGCGAGCGGGACGCTTGGCCGAGGTTTCTTCCCAGATCACGCCTGCCGATACTTTCTATTTGACCGCCGAATTTCGCCGAAGATTTCCAGACGATACCAATTCCTGGGGTACGGCCGGTCATGAACTGCAAGATTTATCGCAGCAGGATCCGGCGGAACTCACCTGGACGCGCCTCTCGCAGGATTTCGGCGTGCCCCATCCCGTACTCGCGCGCTCGTACGCGCGAGAATTGTTGAACGTCAGGCCGTTCCCCATGTTTCAGGGCTATTCCAGCCGCCTGCTCGCCGAAACATGGGATTCCACGAACCTTTATTGGGCGCGCCTAGCCGATGAGATGGGCTATCCGCCGGTAACTCTGAATCGCCTGGCGCCTGAGCTCACCGGCCGCATGGTCGCGAAGATTTTTGCTACCGACTTGAACGATTGGCCCGCAATTTTGCGCGCCATGCGCGAAACCGGTGAAGAATTTCGCCAGGGCAAGGTTACTTCGCTGCCCGCGAGTTTTGGCAGCCCTCAGCCCTAGAAATTGTGTGGCGACGCCAGGGCAATTTAAGATCCGCCCGGCCAGCCCTGCGAAAGTTTAGCAACAAACAACATCGAGGCCCATCATGCTCAAAAGAGTCTCTGTCACTCTCGCACTCTTCGTAGCTCTCTCCGTTTTCGTGGGCACTTCTCCCGTCGCGCAGGAAAACGGCCCTCCGCGCATCAACGTCACCGTGGATTTGGTGCAGTTGAATGTGGCCGTCACCGATAACAAGGGGAAGTACGTTACCGGCCTGCGTCCGCAAGATTTCATCATTGCCGAGGACGGCATTCCCGAAGACATCGCAACTTACGGAGAAGGCAACGCGTCCGCCCGGGCTCTGCCGGGCAAGACGCCGTCTGGCGCCGCCTCGCTAGACGCTACCGCTGGCCAACAGAACGACTCCGGCGCGATCGTGTCTGGTAGTGAGCTTACCTCGCTGGTGGAAGGCGCCAACGTTTTCGTGCTCTTCGACACCAGCAACTATATGTACCGCGGCTTTGTGTTCGCGCAGGACGCCATCGCCGACTTCGTGCGTTCCTTGGAGGGCGCGGACAAAGTGGCGTTCTATTCCTACAGCCGCGACCTTTCCCGTGCCGCCATTCTCACCTCCGACCGCTCGCAGGTTCTGCGCGCCGCGCGTACCACCGTAGCCGGAGACGATGCCGCGCTCTACAATTGTCTGCTGCTCACCGTGCAAGACGCCGCGCACTTTACCGGGAGAAAAGTGATCGTGGTCTTCTCCAACGGTCCGGACAACTACAGCATGGTCCCGCCCGAGGACGTCGCCGAGCTCGCGCAATCCACCGGCACCACGATCTACATGGTGAGCACCCAGGAAGCCCACCTCGAGCCGATTTCCAACGCGGTCTTTCAACGCATGACCGCTGCCACTGGCGGCAAGGTCTATTTCGCGAGAAACTGGAAGGACGAGCAGAATGCCTTCGCTTCCATTCGCGATGATTTGGCGCATCTTTATTCGCTGAGTTACTACCCCAAGCCAAATCCCAACCGCGGCTGGCGCACCATCACCGTGAAACTCGTTAACGAGCAGCACAAGCGCTATCACATTCGCACGCGCGATGGCTACCGCCTGCAACGCTCCCGATTCTCCGCGGAATATGTTCCGACAGCTGCGCCTGCAGCTAACGCGAAATAGCCCTCGGTCGCGCGCGTCGAGACTCTGGGGTTTAAGCTGCTGCCGAAGTGCCGTACGGAAGCCCGAAGGCGAGCGTTCCTACCGCGGCGCTCAGGCGGAGCGTTCCTCATCCCTCGCGCGAGTTTCGCGAACGGCGAGGTCTTCCTTAACCGATGCCGCGCGTGAAAATTTGTAGTATCGTACCTGGCTCTATGGACCAGACGCAGACCAACCTACGCGCGGCACTCGGCTCGATCGTCGTCGTGAGCGCTGCAGCAGTATCGTTTCTGCTTTGGCTGCTGTATTTGCACCAGGCTCCTACGCAATTCGCAGGCAAATATGTCTTTTTGCCGGCGCTGAATGCGATCTTCAACGGCCTGAGCGCCATAGCCCTCTGTACTGGACTTTACTTCATCAAGAAACGCGACCGCAAAGCGCATCGCGCCAGCATGCTGCTGGCCTTCGGTTTCTCGTCGCTCTTTCTCGTCAGTTACATCGTTAATCACGCGCTGCACGGCGATACGCGTTTCCCGGCAGGCCATGCGACGATTCGCGCGATCTACCTCGCGATTCTCGCCAGCCACATTATCCTCTCGGTTGTCGCGCTGCCTCTGGTGCTCATCACCTTCTTCTTTTCACTTAGCGGCCGCTTCCCGCAGCACAAGCGCATCGCGCGCTACACGTTTCCCATCTGGCTGTACGTCTCGGTCACGGGCGTCGTCGTTTTCGCGCTTCTCCAGGCCTACGCGTATTAGTACGTCGCAGCACTCAGTCATTCGCCAGCCATTGCGGGCCGTAGTGTATACTCCCGCGAAAAGTAGCAGCTCGCGGCAGGGAGGTGCGCGATGAAGCGCCCGGCAGGTGTCACGATTTCCGCGATACTGGTCTTCATCGGCTCAGGCCTGACGCTGCTTTCGGGCGTCCTCATGATTCTCGCCTTCGCCGTCACACCCTCCGATTCCACGCCCGCATTCACTCGCAGCGCTGGCCTGATTATATCCGTGTTCATGCTAGGACTTGCGGCGTGGGGCATCGCTACGGGCGTCAACCTGCTGCACCTGCGCGAATGGGCCAGAATTTCCATGATTGTTTTCAGCGGCCTGCTTCTGGTGATGGCGGTACCGGGGCTGCTCATGATGATCGTGATGCCGCTGCCAACTCCGCCGGTGCCCGCCGTGCCAAACGGCGAAGCGATTCCGCCGCTGGAGCACTTCATGACGGCCGTGCGCATCGGGTTGGCGGTGCTTTACGCGCTGCTGGCGCTGTTGGGCGGCTGGTGGGTGTACTTCTTCAACTCCCATCCGATCAGAGAACAATTCCGCGGCGCAATCGCGCCATCATCGTCAAATTGGGCGCCCGCAGCGTTCGCGCCGACGGAGGTTCCCGGGTCGCCGAAAAGGCCGGTGAGCATCACGATCATCGCGTACCTGACTCTGGTGGGCGCCTGCATGTTTCCAATCCTCAATATTTTGCATCTGCCGCTCACGTTCCTGGGTTTCTTCTTTACCGGCGGAAAAGCTGCACTTATTGTGACCGGTTACATGTCCGTGCAGCTCCTGATGGCTTACGGGCTGCTAAAGCTGGAAAAGTGGGGCCGCAGTCTCGCCATCTATTATTTCAATTTCGCGATCTTCAATTCGATCATTTCCGTGATTCTTCCCGGTGCCCAAGTGCGTTACGAAGAAGCCACCGCCGCAATGCAAGCTTCCATGGGCCTGCCGCCAACTCCCTTTCAGCTTCCGATTTGGTTCAGCCTGGTGTTCTCCCTGCCGATGATTGCCATTCAATTATGGTTTGTAGTGACACGCAAGCAGGCGTTTGAAGGCCCACACAACTAGCTCGCCTCGCGCTAACCCCGCAAGGATTTGGCGCACGCGGCTGGCATAACGGCACGCGTTCGACGTAGAATAGACCGAATCGCGTTTCTCCTTCCGTGATGCAAAATGGCCGTAAAGCGTTGACGGGAGCGGGACTCGATGCGATAATCGCGGCCTTTGCTTGAGCCTAGAAGTGTGTCCCGGAGCGGCTTGCCGCAATCCCGGGCAACAGTGCGACAACGATACAAACGACACAAACGGGGCAGACGCATTCGTAAGCTTTCCTAACGATGGAAATCCTTCGCCAGCTCGGTGACCTATTTCTTCAAGCTGTGCCTACGGTCATCATCGTTTTCCTTTTTTATCTCTTCATGCGCTGGGCTTTTTTCACGCCCATCCAAAAAGCCATGGCCGAACGCAGCGCGAAAATCGAAGGCGCGCGCGCGGAAGCCGCCGCCGTGGAAGCCGCGGCGCGGCAGGATCTGGAAAATTACAATGCGGCGCTGCGCAAAGCGCAGGGCGAAATTTATCTGGAGCAGGAAGAAGCTCGGCAGGCCGTGCTTGATGAGCGCGCCAAGAATTTGAAAGCGCAGCGAAGCCTCGCGCGCAAGGAAGTTGACGAGGCAAAGAAACGAATCGAGGCCGAACTGGCCGACGCCCGCAAGGAAGTCGAGCGCCAGACCCCGGAACTGGCTGGCGCAATCGCGCGCGGCATCCTTGAAGGCAGCAATTCTCCGCGCGGCGGGGCGCGCCAATGACGTTGCAAACCAGGCAGCATATAAAGTCGGTCGTTCGCGCGCTATGCTTTCTGATTGTTTTTCTCGCACTGGTTGTGTTGCCGACGTTGGCGCAAGAAGGCGATGCTTCCCCCGCGGATTCCACCACCGGTTGGGTTTTTCGCTGGCTTAACTTCGCGCTGGTGTTCGGCGCCATCGCCTATTGCATCGTGAAATACGCCGCGCCGGCCTTCCGCGGACAAGCTGAAGAAATTTCCCGGAAAATCGCGGAGGGCGCGCGCGCCCGCGAGGCCGCCGAGCGCCAACGACGCGAAATCAAGGCCAAGCTCGAAGGACTGGAGCGTGAAATTCAGCAATTGCGCGTGGACGCCAAGCGCGACGCGGAAGCCGAAGCGCAGCGCCTGCGCGATTTGGGCCGCGCCGAAGCGGAAAAAATCGGGCTGGCAGCGCGCGCGGAAATTGAAGCGGCGGGCCGGGCAGCGCGCATGGAACTAAAAGCGCTGGGTGCGCGGCTCGCCGTCGAGCGCGCGGAAGTTTTGTTGCGGCAGGAGCTCGCGCCCAAATCCGAAGCGGCGCTGATTCGCACGTTCATCGCCGAGCTTGAGGGGGGCGTCAATTGAGCGCCGTAGCCGAACGCTACGCCGCGGCGCTGGCTGACGTGGCGCTGGAACGCAAGAGCGGCGAAGCCGTGCGCAAGGATCTCGCCGCGTTCGTCGAAACCTTTCTTGCATCGGCCGATTTGCGCAATGCTCTGGAAAGCCCCGCCGTGGACGGCGCGGTGAAGAACAAAGTGATCGCCGCGGTCGCCGCGCAGATGCGCCTAAACGATACCGTGCGCAATTTCATTTGTCTGATTGTGGATCACCGCCGCACTCATCTGTTTCATGAGATTTTGCAAGTCTTCGGCACGGAGCTGAACAAGCGCCTGGGAATTGCCGAAGCCGAAGTCACCACCGCGCGTGCGCTAAGCGACGCGGAGAAAAACGAATTGCTATCGGTCTTGCAGCGCCGCACCGGAAAAAAGATCGAAGCGCGCTTCGCCGAAGACGAAAACCTGCTGGGCGGCGCCGTCGTGCGCGTTGGTTCCACAGTTTACGATGGCTCGGTGCGGGCGCAATTGAATCGCTTGCGCGAACAATTGGAAGCGGAATAACAATCGCATCAGGACGTCGCAATGCGCGCTACAGCGCCGGCGTCACACGGTCACTAGAAAACAGGAGTCAGGATGGCGAACATCAAAGCGGACGAAATCACCAAGATCCTGCGCGAGCAGATCGAAAATTATCAGCAGACCCTCGCGGTCGAGGAAGTCGGCACCGTCATCTCCGTCGGCGACGGCATCGCGCGAATTCATGGCCTCGACAAGTGTATGGCCGGCGAAATGATCGAGTTCCCGCGCGACGTTTTCGGAATCGCGCTGAACCTCGAAGAAGATCAGGTCGGCGCGGTGCTCCTCGGCGACTACGCCGAAATCAAGGAAGGCGACACCGTTAAGCGCACCGGCAAAATCATGTCCGTGCCGGTGGGAGACGGAATGATCGGCCGCGTCGTGGACGCGCTAGGCAATCCCATTGACGACAAAGGCCCCATTCAATCCAGCCAGCGCAACCCACTCGAACGCCTCGCTCCCGGCGTCGTCGCTCGCCAGCCCGTGCGTGAGCCCATTCAGACAGGCATCAAGTCCATTGACGCCATGATTCCCATCGGCCGCGGCCAGCGCGAGCTGATCATCGGCGACCGTCAAATCGGGAAGACGGCGATCATTATTGACACGATCCTGAACCAGCGCGGCGGCGATTTGATTTGCATCTACTGCGCTATCGGCCAGAAACGCTCCACGGTCGCGCAGGTCATCAAGACTCTCACCGATTTCGGCGCGATGGAGCACAGCATCGTGGTCGCGGCCACGGCGTCTGAATCCGCTTCCATGCAATACATCGCGCCATTCGCCGCGTGCGCTATCGGCGAATATTTCCGCGATACCAAGCGTCACGCCATCTGCTTCTACGACGATCTTTCCAAGCACGCGCAGTCTTATCGCGAAATTTCGCTTTTGCTGCGCCGCCCGCCCGGCCGTGAAGCGTTTCCCGGGGACGTTTTCTTCTTGCATTCGCGATTGCTGGAGCGCGCCGCGAAATTGAACGACGAACTCGGCGCGGGTTCCCTGACTGCGCTGCCCGTGATCGAAACGCAAGCCGGCGATATTTCCGCTTACATTCCGACGAACGTGATTTCCATCACCGACGGCCAGATTTTCCTGGAGGCCGATCTTTTCAATAGCGGCATCCGGCCCGCCGTAAACGCCGGCATTTCCGTCAGCCGCGTCGGCGGCAACGCGCAGATCAAGGCCATGCGTCAGGTTGCCGGCACCCTCCGCCTCGACCTCGCGCAATATCGCGACCTCGCGGCCTTCGCGCAATTCGGCACCGAGCAGCTCGACAAAGCGACCCAGGCGCAACTCGCGCGCGGCCAGCGCCTGATGGAAATTTTGAAACAGGATCAATACCAGCCGCTCTCCGTCGAGAATCAGGTCCTGATTATTTTCGCAGCTTCCAACAAGTATCTCGACGATCTCCCGGTTTCCGAATGCCGCCGCTTCGAAACGGAGCTGTATCCGTTCATCGAAACGAATTACAGCGGCCTGCTGAAATCGCTGCGCGAAAAGAAGGCATTCGACGACACCAACAGGGCCGAAGCGAAAAAAGCGCTGGACGCGTTCAAAGAACGCTTCAAGACTACCATCAAGCCCGCGCCCGTGGCGGCAGCAGCCCAAGCGAAATAGGCCGATTAAATGCCAACACTCCTCGATTATCGGCGGCGCATTCGCTCCGTGAAGAGCACGCAGCAGATCACGCGCGCGATGAAGTTCGTCGCCGCGGCAAAATTACGGCGCGCTCAGGAAGGCGTGTTTGCCGCCCGGCCCTACGCCAAGGAAATTCTTCGCGTCCTGCGCTCCGCCGCCGCGCGCATGGAGTCTCCCGCGCATCCTCTGTTGCAGCGGCGCCCCGAGGAAAAAATCCTGGTGATGGTTCTCACGGGCGACCGCAGCCTCTGTGGCGCGTTCAATTCCAACGTACTGCGTCACGCCATGGATTTCATCCGCGAACACCACGCTCAGAAGCTGGAATTGATCGTTGTAGGAAAAAAAGGCCGCGACACGCTGCGCAAACGCGGTTATTCATTCGTCGCCGAATATCTGGACGTGTCGGCGAAAGTGGAGTTTTCCAAAGCCAAGGAAATCGCCGCGCGCGTCGCCGAGCTTTACACCAGCGGCGAAGTGGACGCCGTGTACGCCATCTACAACGAGTTCAAGAACGTGATGGTGCAGAATCTGCGCGCGGAAAAACTTTTGCCCGTGGACCCCGAAGTCGTAAAGAGATCAGCGGACGGCGAAGATCTTGCGTCCCATCACGCCGGCCCCGGCGGCTCTTTGCCCACCGAGCCTGCTCCCGGAGGCCAAGGGCGCCTGGTGGATTACATCTACGAGCAGCCAGTCGAGCAAATTTTCGCCGGCCTGGTCCCGCGTTACCTCGAAGGCGAAATCTTTCGCATCCTGCTCGAATCCGCCGCAGCCGAACACGCCGCGCGCATGACCGCCATGGATTCCGCAACGCGCAATGCCTCCGAGCTGATCGATAAGCTGACGCTGCGGATGAACAACATCCGTCAGGCAGCGATTACGAAAGAATTGATCGAAATTGTAAGCGGAGCAGCGTCGGCGACGTCGTGATCGGCGTCGGCACGCGAATCACAAGTCACGAGTCACGTTTCTCGAGGAGCACTGAATGGCTACAACAGACCACAAGATCGGCCACGTCGTCGAGGTCATCGGACCCGTCGTGGACGTCCAATTCGAAGAAGGTCATCTTCCGCTGATTCACAACGCCGTGAAGATCACGAGCGAAGGGTTCAACAATCCCGAGCCGCTCGACATCGTCGCGGAGGTCGCGCAACACCTCGGCGAAGGCCGCGTGCGCTGCGTCGCGATGAAACCCACCGAAGGTCTGGTGCGCGGCATGAAGGCTCTCGATCTCGGCGAGCCTATTTCCGTCCCGGTCGGCCGCGGCGTGCTAGGACGTGTGCTGAATGTGCTAGGCGAGCCGGTGGATAATCTCGGGCCTGTGAAATACGAAAAGCGCTACCCGATTCACCGCCCGGCTCCGCTACTCGAAGATCAATCCACCACTCTCGAAATGTTCGAGACGGGCATCAAAGTCGTGGACCTCACCGAGCCGTACCTGAAAGGCGGAAAAATCGGCCTGTTCGGCGGCGCGGGAGTCGGCAAGACTGTGTTGATTCAAGAGCTGATCCACAACGTCGCCATGAAACACGGCGGCGTCTCGGTTTTCTCCGGCGTCGGCGAACGCACCCGCGAAGGCAATGACCTCTGGCTGGAAATGCAGGAATCCGGCGTAATCGTGCCGGGGAATTCCGAAAAATCGCGCTGCGCCCTGATCTACGGTCAAATGACCGAGCCACCCGGCGCTCGTCTTCGCGTAGGACTGACCGGCCTCACCGTAGCGGAATATTTCCGCGACGAAGAGAAGCTGGACGTGCTGCTCTTCATTGATAATATTTTCCGCTTCGTGCAAGCCGGCTCGGAAGTGTCGGCGCTGCTCGGCCGCATGCCCTCCGCTGTCGGCTACCAGCCGAACCTCAACACCGAAATCGGCGAACTCCAGGAGCGCATCACGTCCACAAAAAATGGCTCGATCACTTCCGTGCAAGCCATTTACGTTCCGGCGGACGATTACACCGATCCAGCTCCCGCGGCGACTTTCGCGCACTTGGATGCCACCACCAACCTGAGCCGCCAGATCGTCGAGCGCGGCATTTATCCCGCCGTTGATCCGCTGGCCAGCTTTTCGCGCATTTTGGATCCGCGCATTGTTGGACAGGAACATTACAACGTCGCCCGCTCCGTGAAAGCCGTTCTGCAGCGTTACAAGGAACTGCAGGACATCATCGCCATTCTGGGCATCGAAGAACTTTCCGACGACGACAAGCAGACCGTCACGCGCGCGCGCAAAATCGAAAAATTCCTTTCCCAGCCCATGTTCGTGGCCGAGCAGTTCACTGGCCTCGCCGGGAAGTATGTGAAGATCGAAGACACCGTGCGCGGCTTCAAGGAAATCGTAGAAGGCAAGCACGACGATCTGCCGGAGCAGGCTTTCTACATGGTCGGCACCATCGAAGAAGTACGCGAGAAAGCGGAGAAGATGGCGGCAGGAGCAGCGGCGTAGTTCGCGCCGGCACACACAAAGCGAAACGATATAAATGGCAACGCTACCGGAAAAAATCGAGCTGCAAGTGGTGACACCCGAGCGGCACATTCTCAGCGAGGACGTAGACTCGCTCGAAATGCCGGGGAAAGACGGCTATCTCGGCATTCTCCCCGGCCACGCGCCGCTCATCACTGAGCTCGGCGTCGGAATCCTCACGTACCATAAGGGCAGTGAAACCCGCTACCTCACGGTAATGTATGGTTTCGCCGAAGTGTTGCCGGATCGCGTGATCGTCCTCGCGGAAGTTTCCGAGCGCGCCGAGGAAATTGATGTCGCGCGTGCCAACGCCGCTTTGGAGCGCGCCAAGGCCGATACGCCGAAGGCCGGTTCCACTGAAGCCGATTGGGAGAGGGCGAATGCCGCGATTGAGCGCGCCACCGCTCGCTTGCAGGCCGCCACAAAGGCCGGCTTCGGCTCGGGAGCGGTTGGCGGGAGCCCGAGAGCCGTGCAGCACGCTGCCGCCTAATTGCTATGTGCCTTGTTTACTTTTGGATATCCCGGCATCCGCAGGCTCGACGACCGCATCTTATAACCATGGTACAAGTGTAGTAGAAGAGTAGAAGGGGCGTATGTCAGACATTACGGTGTATTCCACTTCCTGGTGCTGCGATTGCCGCCGGGCCAAAAGCTTTCTGCGCGAACGCGGCATTTCTTATCGTGAAGTGAATATTGACGATGATGCGGCCGCAGAAGCCATCGTGCTGCAGATCAATAACGGCAAGCGAAAAGTCCCGATGATCGGCATCGAAGGCCGCTACTTCTCGCTAAGCCCGTTCGATCCCTACAAATTCGCCGAAGAACTGAAAATCCCGCTCAACAAATAAATAGGCAGCACGCCATTTTCGGATCGCGTGCGTTTTGCGTCGCGGCCCGAGCAGCGTTTGCAGGGGCGCGTCTCAGCCGCGCCCGTTGCAGCGACGCCGATACGTTAAGTCAATCCCACGCCGCGGGTCATCACTCCAGCCACATGCAGATCCGGCGTCAAAACCACCAAATCCGCGTCGCTGCCGATCGCCAAAATCCCTTTCTTCCCTGCCAATCCCAGCCGCCGTGCTGGCAAAATCGTCGCCATGCGCAGCGCATCCACTAACGGCACGCCTACTTCCACCATGTAGCGCAGCGCGCGGTCAAGCGTCAACGTGCTGCCCGCCAGTTTCCCTTCGGAGTTCCGGCACACGCCGTCTTTCACGGTCACCTCAAAATTTCCCAAGCGGTATTTTCCGTCGCGCATCCCCGTCGCGGACGTTCCGTCGCTCACCAGCAGCACCGTGTCGAATCCCTTCGTCCCGACCAGGACCTGAATCGCCGGCCCCGCCACGTGCACACCATCGGCAATGATTTCAGCGGTCACTTCTGTGTCTGTCATGATGGCGCTGATCACGCCCGGATCGCGATGCGTAAACGGCCGCATCGCGTTGTAAACGTGCACCGCGTGCCGCGCTCCCGCGTTAAACGCCGCACGCGCCTGGTCATAGTCCGCATCGGTGTGTCCCACCGCGACCACTAGCCCGTCCGCCACCGCCTTCGCAATCAATTCCAGCGCACCAGGAATCTCCGGCGCCACCGTAACAATGCGCACCAGTCCATCTGCAGCAGCTCGAAATTTTTCCAGCACTTCAATCGAAGGCGGCGCAATGGACTCCGGCAGATGCACCCCGCGCCGCGCTTTATTGATGAACGGCCCTTCCAAGTGCACACCCACGATTTCCGCAGCTGCGCGCGTATTCTCTTCCGTCTTCTCGTGGCTGCGCACGTATTGCGCGATGCCTTCCAGGCTGCGGCATGTATCCTCGACCGGCGCCGTCACCGTCGTCGCGACAATGGACGTAGTTCCAAAGCGCGCCACTGTCGCGGTGATTGCATCCAGCGCCTCCGGAGTCGCCTCCATCACGTCGTGTCCGCCCGCGCCGTGGATGTGCACATCCACAAATCCGGGAACCACCGTCATTCCCGGCGCCACATAATCCTTGGCTCCCGGCGGAATATGCACTTCGTCGCGGTTGCCGATGGCGGTGATGCGCCCGCCTTCGACCACGATCACATTGTTAAGGAGTTCTTCTTGCGGCGTCAGTATGCGCCCTGCGTAGATCGCGATAGCCGTCATAGCCAGTCCATGCTACTTGAACTCAGCCCTAAAATCAGCGCCCAGCCTTGCATCCTTTTCCTAGTCCGCTACAATCATGGGGCGCAACTTAATGGGAGGAATTGGATGTCTTACGACAAGAGATACGTGGCTCAGAAGCGGCAACGCCGCCGCCGCAAGACCGCTAAGGCGAAGGTGAAGCTGTACGAACAAGGGAAACTGCCGCACGACAAGCTCCCCGCACTCGCCAAGAAGTTCTTGAGCCGCAAGAATCGCGCTCTGAAAAAAGCCGAATAAACAAAAAAAGAGGGACGCCCGTGGGAGCGCCCCTCTTTTTGCTGCGGTGAAGCGAGTCAAACCCGCCAGGGAGTGGCTCGTTCCATTGTGATGCGTTAGTTGCCGCCGGAAGTAGAAGCCTGCGCGTGCGTCGAATTCGCCTTCGGCACGCTCAAGTATCCGGTGATCTTGTCCTTGCCCACCTGGTTCACCACGAACTCCAGCGGAGCGCGTGCGCCACTTTCGAAGAAGTACAGAGGCTCGTTGGCCGTCAGGTTCCTCTTGTCATGGCGCTGATCGTCAACAAAGATCGTGACGCCGTACTGGCTCTTCTTCAGGTTCGTGGCGTGCAGTTCCACCATCAGATTGCCCACCTTCTCGCGCGAGTTCTTCTTGTCAATGGTGAACTCGTAGTAATCGCGCTCGCCCAAGCGGCGAAGTTCTTCCACTTCGTCGTGGTTGCGCGCGATCAGCGTGCCGAATTCGCCCCGGGCCATCTGCAAGTTGTTCTTGGTGGTGTCCAGGTCGGTCCTCACGCCGTTGACGTCCGTGCCGATTTTGTTCACGTCATCAACGCTCGCCTTGGTCGCGAGTTGCGCGTTCGTCTGGTTCTGCATCTCCGCCAATTCCTTGGCGTCGTCTGCCTTGATTTTCTTGGCCTGCGAGCGCGCCTTGGAAAGCTCGCCCTCGGTCAGCTTCATCTTGTCGGTCACGACGCTCAACTCGCCTTGGAGCTGCGCGTTGGTGTCTTCCGCCTTCGCCAGTCGCTGGCTGATCACGTCGTCGTTCTGCTTGGACTGTTGCGCTTGTGTCGCCAAAGACTGCTCGAGCTGTTTCGAGCGCGTGGATGCGGTCCAGCCTGCACCGAGTGCTACCAGTGAGACTACCGCGAGAGCAACCACAACGATCCCCACCCAGCGCGGTGCGGTGGCTTCGTCTGCGATCACTACGTCCTGTCGTTCTTCACTCATGTTTTTCGCTCCTCCGGAAATCCCTTGCGTCTTGGGGAAGTGCAAACTGAGAACCAAAGTGGAATCGTGCGCGGGGCGTCCGGAATCAGCTGATAATAAGAGTGTTACCGTATTTCCGAGACGACTGGGATTGCGCTTCGTGCGCTTTCGCCCCTGCAAATTTTACGTGTCAGTAACATTTCTGCGTGGTGGAAGAGAATAGGCACTACCGTGCGGCCCAGCCACGCCGAAGTACTAGTCCTTGCATTGAGGATGCGTTCTTGACGTCGCCGTTGATTGCGCCGTCGTATGGGTAGCGCATGTCTGCCCGACGCAGGCGGGCCGTGGCCGGTGCAGGTCTCTCGGCCGCTCGCCGTTGACTTTGCCGTTGAATTTGTGAATCGCCCTGCAGGGCGATTCATCCTGAGATTCGGCAGCGCCGAATCTCAGGGTGGCGGTCGGTGCCGCTCTGCGGGACCGGGCAGCCGATGCATCTGCCGGTGCTTTTGTGGCGACGCACCTCAGTGCGCAATCGGTAATGTACTAACCGACAATCAGGGATCGAGCTCCAAGGCGACGAACGCCCGTTACCGCGTAATCGTCATGTTCCGCAATTCCGCAATTCGATCCGAAAGCGGCGGATGCGTACTGAAAAGCCCCGAAAACAATTGCCCCGCCGTCAACGGCTGCACAATGCACAGCGCAGAAGTGGATTGCGAAATATCCATCGGAATCTTCTTGTTGTAAGCGCCCAATTTTTCCAGCGCGCTGATCAATCCATTCGCATGTCCAATCATCTGCACGCCGGAAGCGTCAGCCTGATATTCTCGCTGTCGCGAAATCCCCAACTGAAGCAATAGCGCCGCGATCGGGGCGAGGATCAACATCAACAGCGCGCCGATCCCGCCGCTGCGGTTGCGCCCACCGCCGCCATAACCGCCGAACATCAGCCCCCAACGCCCTACATGTCCGATCCATGTGATCGCGCCGGCCAAAGTCGCGGCCACCGACGACGTCAGAATGTCGTAATTCCGCACATGCGAAAGCTCGTGCGCGATCACGCCTTCCAGTTCGTCGTCGTTCATGATTTCCATCAGCCCCTGCGTCACTGCGACCGACGCGTGGCTCGGATTGCGCCCCGTAGCAAAGGCGTTCGGCGCGGCCTGCGGAATCAAATAAAGCTTGGGCATTGGCAAATTCGCCTTGGCCGCGAGGCGCTCCATCACCGCGTACAATCGCGGCGCTTCCTCGCGGCTGATCGGCACCGCCCCGCTGGATTTCAGCGCAATCTTGTCCGAGAAAAAATAGGCGCCGCCGTTCATCAAGACTGCGATCACCAGCGCGATCGTCATGCCATTCGATCCGCCCAGCGCCTCACCGATAAAGAGCAACAGCAGGGTCAATGCGGTCAGCAAGAATGCAGTCTTCAGGGTTTTCACTTTATTCAGCCTTGGCGCCGGATAAATAGAATCAGGCGGCGCCTGCCTTTGCGGCCTTCCGCGAAAATTTCATCTCGGCCGTCTTCGCGTCCACATCCACGTCCACATCATCGCCTGGATGCACTTCGCCATCCAGAATCTTCATCGCCAGCGGATCCTGTATCAAGCGCTGGATCGCGCGCTTCATCGGCCGCGCCCCATACGCCGGGTCGTAACCCTCGGCAAACAGCAGAGCTTTCGCTGCCGCTGTGAGGTGCAATTTGATCTGCCGTTCGCCCAGCCGCTTCACCAGGTGCTGCATCTGCAGGTCAATGATGTGCTCGATCTGATCCTTCCCCAGCGGGCGGAACAGCACGATATCGTCAATGCGGTTGAGGAATTCCGGACGGAAAAGCTCGCGCAGCGCCGCCATGGCCTGTTCGCGCGCCTTCTTCGGATCCTTTTCGATCAAATCGAAAATCGCGGTCGAGCCTACGTTCGAGGTCATGATGATCACCGTGTTGCGAAAATCCACGGTGCGGCCTTGGCCGTCCGTCAGCCGTCCATCATCGAGTATCTGCAGCAGCACGTTGAATACGTCCGGGTGCGCCTTCTCGATTTCATCCAGCAACACCACGGAGTACGGCCGCCGTCGCACCTGTTCGGTCAATTGCCCGCCCTCGTCGTAACCCACATAGCCCGGAGGTGCGCCGATCATCCGCGACACGGAATGCTTCTCCATGTACTCGGACATATCCAGGCGCACAATCGCGCGTTCGTCATCGAACAGAAATTCCGCTACCGCCCGCGCGAGTTCGGTCTTGCCCACGCCGGTGGGCCCGAGAAACAGGAACGACCCGATTGGCCGGTTCGGATCGCTCAAGCCCGACCGGCTGCGCCGAATCGCATTCGCCACACTCTCGAGCGCCACTTCCTGGCCCACCACGCGCTCGCGCAGTCGCTCTTCCATGTGCACCAGTTTCTGGACTTCACCCTCCAGCAAGCGGCCCGCGGGAATTCCCGTCCATTTGCTCACGATTTTCGCGATTTCTTCTTCGCCGACTTCTTCTTTCAACATCGGGTGATCTTTTTGCAGATCGGCGAGCTTGTTCTGCGCGGCCTGCAATTCTTTTTCCGCCGCGGCCAGCTTGCCGTAACGAATCTCCGCAACCTTTGAAAGATCGCCGGCGCGCTCGTAGCGCTGTTCTTCCGTCTTCAGCCGGTCAATTTCTTCTTTCTGCTTGCGGATGCGCGCGATCGCGTCCTTCTCCGTCTGCCAACGGCCCTTCAGCGCATTGGATTGCTCGCGCAGCGTGCTCAATTCTTTTTCCACTTGCTTCACGCGTTCGCGCGAATGTGCGTCCGATTCCTTGCGCAGCGCCTGCCGCTCGATCTCCAGCTGCATGATGCGCCGCTCGATCACATCAATTTCCTGGGGCAGGGAATCGATTTCCATGCGCAGCCCCGCGGCCGCTTCGTCCACCAGGTCAATAGCCTTGTCCGGCAAAAACCGGTCGGTGATATACCGCTGCGAAAGCATTGCCGCCGCCACGATCGCCGCGTCCTTGATCCGCACGCCGTGATGCACTTCGTACCGTTCCTTCAGCCCGCGCAGAATCGCGATGGTGTCTTCCACCGAAGGTTCGCCGACGTATACGGGCTGGAAGCGCCGCTCCAGGGCCGGATCTTTCTCGATGTACTTGCGGAATTCGTTCAGCGTGGTCGCGCCGATGGCTCGCAGTTCTCCTCGCGCCAGCGCCGGCTTCAGCATGTTTGACGCGTCCATCGAACCTTCCGCCGCGCCCGCGCCCACCAGCGTGTGCAGCTCGTCAATGAAAAGAATAACCTGCCCGTCGGACTCGGTCACTTCCTTCAGCACCGCCTTCAACCGGTCCTCGAATTCACCGCGATATTTCGCGCCCGCTACCAGTGCCGACAGATCGAGTGAAACAATCCGCTTCGGCTTCAGGACCTCCGGAACGTCGCCCGCAACGATGCGGCTCGCGAGACCCTCCACAATGGCGGTCTTGCCCACGCCGGGTTCACCAATCAGCACCGGATTATTTTTGGTGCGCCGCGCCAGAATTTGCATCACGCGCCGGATTTCTTCGTCGCGCCCGATTACCGGGTCCAGTTTTCCGCGCCGCGCCAGGTCCGTGAGGTCGCGCCCGTACTGTTCCAGCGCGCGATACGTGGATTCCGGATTTTGCGACGTCACGCGATGGCTGCCGCGAATCGTGGCCATCGCCTGCAGAATCGCCTCATGACTCGCGCCTGCGCGAATCAGCGTTTGGCCCGCGGGATCCTTTTCCGCCGCGGAAATCGCGAGCAGAATATGTTCGGTCGAAACGTACTCGTCCTTGAGCCGTTGCGCTTCGTCGCACGCAGTCTCCAGAATCTTGTTGGTCGCGAGGGCCAGATACTGCTGCGACGCGCCGGACACCTTCGCCAACCGCGCGATCTGCTTTTCCACTTCGCTCGCGAGCGAGGTCGGCGACACCCCGAGCTTCTCTAGCAGAGGCGGCACCACGCCATCGCCCTGCGCCAGCAGCGCCCACAGCAAGTGCAATGGCTCGATTTGCTGTTGCCCCTGGCGCCCGCCCATCTCCTGCGCTGCTTGGAGCGCCTGTTGGGCCTTTACGGTCAATTTGTCAAAGTTCAGCATGATGTAACCTTACACAGCGTTTGACGCGAACCGAAGGCCGCAAGATACTCTAGTCCAAGGGCATTCTTGTCACGTCGTTTCAGTATATTAGCTGCAACAGATAATAAAATATGCGCGCATCACTGTCAAGTATTTGTTATGTCCTTATTTTTGTTGCGTATACGGAAGCGCGTTTACTCTAATACCTTTAAAATAAGCGCTTTAAGGTAGTGAGTCTCCGGCATCGTTAGCAAGATCGGATGATCCTGCGCTTGTGTCCGCCTCTCGACAACCACCACTGTTGTCTTGGCGTCGTTGGCCGCTTCAGCAATCAATTGCAGGAACAGCGCCTCGCTCAGATGGTGAGAGCAGGAGCATGTAACCAGGTATCCTCCCGGCGACAGAATCTTCAGCGCCCGCAGATTGATCTCCTTATACCCGCGCGTGGCCGCCTCCAGGCTGTCGCGGTTCTTCGCGAACGCCGGGGGGTCCAGAATCACCATTTGGAAGCGCTGGCCCAGTTCGTCGTACTCCTTCAAGACATCGAAAGCGTTCCCCTCCCGAAATGTAACGTTCGCAATCGAATTCAGCTCCTGATTCCGCCGAGCGGCCTGTACCGCCGCCGCGCCCATATCAATTGCTTCCACGTGCTCGCATTCTGCCGCAACGGTCAGCGCGAACCCGCCCTGGTAGCTGAAGCAATCCAGCACTTCGCCCGAAGCATACCGCCGCGCCGCCCAATGATTTTCGCGTTGGTCCAGGAACGATCCGGTCTTCTGGCCCTTGGCCAGGTCGTAAACGAAAGTGATGCCGTTTTCTTTGGCCAGAATCTCTACCGGCACTTCCCCATGCAGGACGCTGACGCTCTGTGGCAGACCCTCGAGTAGACGCACCTTGGGATCATTGCGCTCCAAAATCCCCTTCGGCGAAAACTGCTCAACAAGAATCTCCACGATCAAATTCTTCTGCCGCTCCGCCGCCTGGCTCAGCGTTTGCATTACCAGGTAATCGCCGTAGCGGTCAATCACAATCGAAGGCAGCAAATCGGCCTCGCCATGCACCAGCCGGTAGGCTTCCGTGTTTTCCACGACCGTTTCGCGATAAGCCGCAGCGCGTCCTAGCCGCTCGGTGAAGAACGCCCGGTCCACCGGCACGTTTTCGCGCGTCAACAAGCGCACCGCGATCTGCGATTTGTCGCTGTAAAATGCGCGCCCATGAAACCGTCCGCGTTCGTCCGTAACGCGTACGATAGCCCCAGCCTCCGCTTGCGCCGAGCGCACATCGCTGCGATACACCCACGGATGCCCCGAGCGCAGCCGCTCCACACCGCGCGTGCTGATCACTACCGAACCTTCCGCCACGTTTCCCACCAGACGTTCGAGGATTCGACTACCGATTCGCTACAATGCTTGCGGCACGCGCTAGTATGAACCTCGACGAACTAAATTTCGACCTGCCGCCGGAGCGCATCGCGCAGCACCCGCTCGCCGCGCGCGACGCTTCACGCATGCTGCTGCTCGACAAAACGACGGGCGAGTGGGAAGACCGCCAATTCCGCGAATTTCCCGACCTGCTGCGCGGCGACGAACTCATCGTCCTCAATAATGCCCGCGTCCTCCCAGCGCGTCTGTTCGGCCGTCGCGTCGGAATCCATGCCGAGCCTCCCGGCATCCACAACCCCGCGCGGCACGAACACCTGAAAGCGCAGATCGAAGTCCTGCTCGTCCGCCAGCTTTCGCCAGACACTTGGGAAACCCTCGTGCGCCCCGGCAGAAAAATCTCCGTCGGTGAAAAAATTATTTTCGGCGAAACCGGACGCGACGGCGAAGGTGAACTCGAAGCCGTGGCCGAAAGCCGCGGCGAGTACGGCCTACGCGTCTTGCGCTTCACCTCCAACGCCGGATTCCAAGAAGCGCTCAACCGCCTGGGCCACATCCCCCTGCCGCCGTACATCAAGCGCGCCGACGAACCCGCCGATCGCGAACGCTATCAAACCATCTACGCCCGGCAGGGAAGCGCCGTGGCCGCGCCCACCGCGGGTCTGCACTTCACGCCCGAAATCCTGCAGCGCATAAGGACCCGCGGCATCGAAATCGCCGAAATCACTCTCGACGTCGGCCTGGGCACCTTTGAGCCGGTCCGCACCGAGCGCCTCGAAGATCACAAAATCCACGTCGAAGCCTATGAGATCCCCGAAGCCACCACGCAAGCGATAATCGAAGCCCAAAACGAAGCGCGGCCGGTTCTGGCCGTCGGCACCACTGTAGTGCGAGCCCTCGAAGACGCCGCCGAAAAAGCCGCGTCGCGCGGCGGTAGCACGCCAAGCCCCGGAAAATCTGAAGCCGCGATTTTCCTCTACCCTGGCAAACCCCTCCGCGTTGTAAATCAACTCCTGACAAATTTCCATCTCCCCCGATCCAGCCTGCTAGCGCTGGTCGCGACGCTCGCCGGACAAGAAAATATCTTGCGCGCCTATCGCCACGCCGTCGCAGTCGAATACCGCTTCTACAGCTACGGCGATTGCATGCTGATCCGCTGAATGCTCGCCGCTCCCCTTGCTTGCCGGCCTCGCGAACTTCTCCCTCGCGCGATTTCGTGCAACCCGCCCACTCTTCGTCTATAATTCGCATCCTGCCTCTGGGGGCAGCTGCATGCGCTATTTGATTCTCAGCGATATCCACGCCAATCTGACCGCACTGGAGGCCGTCCTCGCTGCCGCGAAGGGCCACTGGGACAGAGTAATCTGTCTTGGCGACGTAGTGGGCTACGGCCCCGACCCCAACGAGGTCGTCGATCGCATCCGCGAAATCGGCGCGCTCACCATCCGTGGCAATCACGATAAAGCCGGCTCCGGTCTCGCCAGCGCCGATGATTTTAATCCGGTCGCGCGCGCCGTCGCGCTATGGACTCGCGACCAACTTCGCCCCGAAAATCGCGAATGGCTCGAGCAACTCCCCACCGGCCCGCTCAACGAAAATGGCTTCGTGATGGTTCACGGCGCCTTCCGCGATGAGGACGAGTACGTTTTCGCGCCGGCGCAGGCCCTCGATAGCCTGCTCGACGCCCCCGCGCAAATCACTTTCTTCGGACACACGCATCTACAGGGTGGTTTCACGCTTCACGACGACCAAGTCGCTGCGCTGCATTTCAAACCTGCGGCCGGGCAACAGTTCGCCGCTCTCGCGGTCGAGGACGGCACAACCTACCTGCTCAATCCCGGTTCCATCGGCCAGCCCCGCGATGGAGACACGCGCGCCGCATTCGTCATCGCCGATCTCCCCAAAAAATCCATCGAGTTCTGGCGCGTGCCGTACGACATTGAAGCGGTGCAAAAACGCATGGGCGCCGGCGGCCTGCCCGAGCCGCTGATTCAGCGCCTGGCGTTCGGCCGCTAAGGCGCGCGAGGGATCCAATCCATGGAACCGGGCGAAAGTTCCTACAGCGCAGAACGCCGCCGCTTCCCGGCCGCATTTCTCGCCGGAGTCGTAGTCATGGCGCTGCTGTTCGGCGGATTTTACCTGCTCACGCGCATCTTCGGCATGCCCGGCACGGCTGTTGCTGAAAAACTTCCCTTCGGACCCACAGAACAAGCCTACGCCGAGCGCATCCATTTCAACGACCTGCATATGTCGCGTTCCACCAACATGATCAAGCAGGAGTTCACTTACGTAGACGGAATGATGTCGAACGATGGCGACCGCACGATTCGCGCCATGGAAGTTACCGTAGAATTTCGCGATGCTCTCAACCAGGTAATCCTCCGCGATTCGCAATTGGTCATCGGACCCAACGATGGCCCGCCTCTCAACGCCGGCCCGCCTCTCAACGCCGGCCTAAGCCGCCCGTTCGACGTCACACTCGAACATGTTCCCGCGGAGTGGAATCAAGAGTATCCTTCCGTACGAGTTACTGGCCTGATACTGCAATAGCTTCATCTCGGTTCGAGACGCGGCAAAGAAATCCCATGATGGTGTGCAGTTGAATTCGCCTGCGAACGATTGGGCGGCCCTGGATCGCGCGCCTAGCGACCTCGCAGCCTCCGGCAGCGTCGAAGTGCGAGAAGACGGCGAATGGCTGGCCGAACTCGCGACGTTGCACTTCGAACTCCGCGTCGAACGCAAGAATCCCCTGGTGCATCTCTGGTCCGACGAGCGCAATCTCACCCGTCGCGTCCTGCGCGTAAAAGAAAACGCTGGCGACCGCATCGTCCTCGAAGTGCAGCGCTTCGGCCGCGCCAAGCGCGGCGCCATCGAAGGCCTGCGCTTTTTCGTGCCGCAGGGAATCAGCCAGCGCCTGCGCGAACGCCTCCTCGCGTTTTCCGCATCTCTGCGCGCCGAAATCTACGAAATGCGCGAACCGGACGCCGCCATGCAGAAAATCGATCCCGCCGACGCCGGGAACCTCGAAAGCTGGCTCGTCCCGCGCGACCAGCTCGAATCGGTGCTGCGCGCCGCAAGCGAAACTATCACGCGCATCCGCGCGATGCTGCCCTCAAATGCGGACGCAATCCAATGCCGTGCGCCCGCTGCCGCGAATGAAGTGGCCCTCACATTTCACGGGATGCAATTCGCGCGCTGGACCAGACAAGGAGTTTTTTTCGGTCTGGGAAATTCCACAGAGATGCTCACCACGTCAAACGAACGCGCGCTGGAGCGTCTGCTGCATCAACTCGATCTGCATCGCAGCCCGCTAGCCACGGACGCCAATCACGCCCTGTATCGCGGCGCGCCAGAGCGCTGGCTGGAATCCATCGTGCTCGAAGATCCCGCGAAGCTTGACGCGCTGCTCGATACCCGCCATTTTTATTCGCAGGTTCCCGCGCTAGCGGCAGGTGATAGAGGAGTACTCGATCTACTCGGGATCACGCGCCAAGGCCGCCTTGTTGTGATCGAGTTAAAAGCCTCGGAAGATCTGCAATTGCCGGTCCAAGCTGTGGATTATTGGCTGCGCGTCCGCCGCCATCAACGCGAAGGCGATTTTCAACGCGACGGATATTTCGCGGGCGTCGCAATAGATCCGCAGCCGCCTCTCGTATGGCTCGTCTCACCCGGCTTGCGTTTCCATTCCGCCACGGACACCTTGCTGAAGTATCTCTCGCCGGAAATCCACATCACCAGAATTGGCCTGGCGGAAAACTGGCGCCGCGGACTGAAAATTATTTTCCGCCAATAAGCGATTTATTTATCGAGGAAATTTTTGCGCCTGAAAAAAAGGAGGGGAAGCGGCCTGGGTTGAGCCAGAACCACTTCCCGGGGTGTGTCCTAGAAGCGATTAGTTACTTAGACGCCTGCGGCTGGAAAAGGTTGCACTAAAATGCCGGCGCGGAAAAAATTCACAAAGCTCAATAAAACAGGTACTTGCGCCACTTCTCGTCGCGATGCCCGATCAATCGCATCAGCTGGCGCGAAGTGTGCAGCGTAAAAGGCCGCGGACGCCGCTGCAATTTGATTCCCGCTTCTTCCGGCGTGCGATCGCCCTTGCGGTTGTTGCACGTGTAGCAGCAAGCCACCAGATTTTCCCAAGTCGAGCGTCCGCCGCGCGAACGCGGCATCACGTGATCCAACGTCAGCTCCGAAGCCGGGAACGCCCGCGCGCAGAACTGGCAAGTATTCCTGTCGCGCAATAAAATATTTTTGCGCGAGAGTGCACGGCTCTGCTGCGGAATGTGCCGGTAGCTCAGCAGACGAATCACTGACGGCACTTGAATAGCCTTCTGCGTGGAATGCACTTCGGTGTGGTTGGTTTCTTCCGCCTGCGCGACTCCCTTTAGCATCAGCACCAGCGCCCTGCGCACCGCCGTGACGTTGATCGGTTCGAACGTGGCGTTCAGCACCAGAACCGGAGCTTGCATCACGGAAGGGCGACTAACAGGGGGCTTTACCTGACCACTGGCAGCGACAGAATCCGGCGCGACTCCGCCCAGCCCGATAGCGGGCCGGGGCCGTAAGCCATGCTTGAGCCGCATTTCCATTTGCGCCGCCTTTGCGTCGCTCGACGATTTTCCCTAGGTTCTAAGGATGCTCGTCGCACCCTGTTGGTTTCTCCTGCTTGAATCCGAATCTTGTGGCTGCTGGGGACCCGTGGGTGACCAGCCTGGCACGACTCGCGCCACCGTCAATCCCATCACCGCCGCGCCCGCCTGCTTCAGGGCCCGCGCGCATGAATCCAGGGTCGCGCCAGTCATCAATACATCATCTAGCAGCAGAACTCGCAACTTGTCAACCCGCAGCCCTTTGCGCGTCGCGTAGGCGCCACGTACGGAATCCCAGTGCTCCTTGCGTGAGAGCACCAATCGCGCCGGACGCGGCTTGGTGCGCACCAGCAAATATGCGCCCTGCTTCAGATGCAGCCGGCGCGCCAGAGGCCGCGCGATCAGCTCAGCCTGGTTGTAACCGCGTTCGCGCTGGCGGTCCGGATGCAGCGGCACTGGCACCACCACGTCCGCTCGGAACGCCTCACCTTCGCGCGCCACAATCTCAGCCAAGCGCACAGCAAACCAATCGCCCAGCCGCGTCACTTCTTCATATTTCAGCAGCAAGATGGCGTGGTGCAGCGCGTCGTTGAACACGCCATAACTGCGCGCGCGATCAAATGCATAGTAGCCGTCGCGGCACAGGCGGCAAAGCGGCCGCGGGGCTTCGGCGGTGACGTCAACTGCGGCCACACTTGCCTCGGCCGCTGCTGCCACCGCTGCGGGAAACGCCCGCCCGCAGTATTCACACATCGGCTGTTGTATCGGCTGGAACGACGCAAGACATGACTCACAAATCGGAATGCGGCTAGCATTCAGCTGTGTCGTCCCGCAGATCCGGCAAGGCGCGGGGAAGAGCACTGCAGCGAGCGCGTGAATGGTCGTCCGCAATATCACGATGTAGTTAGCAAGCGTGAGGGGTACTGCGAACGCGACTCCAGGTGAGAAGAGAAGGATAGAGCGTAATTCTACGCACAACCGCGATACCCGGACACACCCTTGCCCGGCATTCCGGGGTAGTTTGGAAAGGTACGACCGGTGTTGACCTGGCAGTTGTAGCGGCGCACTTCAGTGCGCCATCCGTGTCGCGCCAGAAAGCGATGGCGATCCGAAGACCGCCGCTACAAAATCCCGCCGCCGACTCTTACAGCTGCCCCTGCTCCGTCTTTTCCTGGCAGGTGATGCAATACCGCGTCCATGGCACAGCTTCCAGCCTCTTCTGTTGCAACTCTTCGTGGCAGGAATTGCACTCGCCGTACGTGCCATCCTTGATCCGCGCCAGCGCGTTATCCACAAGCGCAAGCAGCGACCGGTCGTTGTGGGTTTGGCCGAACAGGAATTCCTTGGTGTAGGAATTCGCCGCCTTGTCGCCCAGATCCACCGTGGGATCTTCGTCCGCCTCGCGGCCTTCCTGCTCGGTGCGAGCGATGCCGCGCACCAATTCCTCGCGGCGTGTGGCTAGTTTCTTTTTGTAGTACTCCAATCGTTTCTTGTCCATCGTTCAGTCCCTATGCGAGGCTCAATAGCTCGCTCGAAGCCGCCCAGTTTAACGGCACATACTTCCCATGTCAAATGAGCGCCAAGCCGCTGGCGACAAACGGTAACCGCCGACTTTTGTGCGTCGCGCGATAAGCCAATATTCGCCGCTAACTTTGACGCTCCGCTAGGAAGAATGTCTCAGGTCGGCTTGTGATAGATGCTGTATCGGCCAAAAAGGATTCCGGAAGCAAGGGCCACTCTCTGGGTGTGGCGAAGTTCCAAACCGGAACACAGCGACCAGCAAGTGAGTCATGCGAAGCAGGAGTGCACAGAAATAGGCAAGCGGAAAGCGTCTCGAAACAATCCCACCCGGGAACCGCTCTCGCCGTGCCGTCCGCTTTCCCTGTACTCTCTGTGTCAAATCTTTTGCCTTGCGCAGAAATCAGCGGCTACGAAGCGCCAGTCTGCTTCTTCGGAAAGATAAAATGAATTCCCACGCCGCCAACGAGAAGCACTAGAAACGCGAAGACACTGCCCTCCGGGCCCACCTTACCGCCCGTAAGCCAAGTAGGCCCATGAAATGTGGAGTTAAACAAATGTCCCTTCGCCAAAAATCCACTGTCCGGCACGGAATAAAAAAATGTCTCCGACCAATCCCACGCCGCGTGCATTCCGATCGGAAACCATATGTTCCCGGTCCGCTGCAGAGCGAAAGCCGCCAGCACTCCAAACGACCCAGCCATCGCCGCGCCGAACCACGCTTCGCCTCCATTGCTCAAATGGATCGCGCCAAACAAAATCGAAAGCAATATTGCCGCCGGCCAGAATCCAATACCTGACCTCAGCGTCGCTTGCATATACCCACGGAATGAAAACTCTTCAAACAGTCCTACCATTAGAAACGCAATCCCATAAAGCCCGCCATATTTCAGCGCATCCCCACCCGACAGCGCCACGCTGCCTAACGAAAATCCGTGCAGCGCCGCGATCAGCCCCAGCGCCAACGACAGCATCGCGAACCCGTATGGCACGCCTTGCCAAAAGCGCTTGCCCAAAAACTGGTTCAGCGGCAAATAGTAATCCGCGTATGTGCGTTTTTCGATCAGCGCCATCACCGACGTCGCGACCAGCAAGGCAAATAGCATGATGCCCTCGGAAACGATCGCGAGCGGCGGGGTCATCACGTTCGGATCTTGCGCCTTGAACCACGCATCCACCCCCGGCACGTGCTTCAGCGTGAATCCCTCGGCCTTAATGCACGTGAGCCACAGAAACATGAATAGCAGCAGCCGCCACCCCGTGCGGATTCCTTTCGGCCCCATGAAAATATTTTCGATCCCCGAGCGCTGCGCCCCCGCCGGATGAAACTCCCCCGCCGGTGCAGGCAAACTGCTCGTTTCGCCATTCGTGCTCATCGTGCGCCTCCGAAGTCCTGCTTACTATACGGGACTCCGACTGAAATAGTTTCAATATCGCCCCGCGCAGGCGCCTGAGCTTCGCTAGCCCTTACTGTAAAACCCTCAAACGTGGGCGCGGGAAACGCATCCGGAATCGGTGGTGCTCCGGATTCCGACGCGCGCGCGAAGTGTTGCTCGCTTGCGCAGGATACACCGAGGAGAGGACCGTGGATGTGAACTGTGGTCCAGTGATGAATGCAGCGTAGTTTCCCTAATCTGTTCGTGAAAAAATTCACCGCCAACCGCACGGCCCCATCACTTCCGCTTGGAAAGTTCGCCCGTGAAGTGGCTTTCAACATCGTCATGACTCAGCGGGTTTCGCGCTTTGGTCAACACTACCGAATAGACGACCTCGTTCCCGGCAACCTGCGCGGTGACAAATGCCCCATCTTGCGGCAGTTCTTCGTATGTGAATTTCACCTCTCTGCCGTCTTCCAGTTTCTTGATCCACTCCCCGTCTGGCATGTTCGTAGCTCCTCTGCCGAGGATGGCGTCTGTGTCGCAAGCATACGCTGTTCGGAAGAAGAAAACGCGAATCGGGGCCGAGAAGTCGGACCACCCTACGGCGGAAATCAACTTCTCGGGTAAGCGCAGGGTAAAGAGAGGCGAATCATTTCCGCGTGCGCATTCTTTCTGGATGGCCCGACGAAATATGGGGCTAAAATCAAAACCAACCCCAACTGACGATCGCTTGGCCGTGCGGCGCTCTTCGTCAACCGTCGCGGCTCACCTCTTTGGGTCGGAGGTGACAGTCACCTCTACGTGAGCGCCCTTCTTCAGCTTCACCTCGTCGCCGTGTTCGTCGGTCAACGAATTTTCAATGCGCAGCTTGCGATACCGCTGGTCCGTCCGGTCCACCGCAATCTGCGCCCTCTCCGGCCGCCTTGTACGTCGGGAAGGGATGAGCTTGTCCACGGTTCCAGGCATGGAGGTACTTGGGTATTCTGGAATTCGTGTAGCGTCCAGAATCCGTTCCATTTTTCTTGCGGACTTGGTGATGCGCGGCTTCGCCATTTCGCTCTTGACGCTGGCGCGCGTCGCGCTGCCGGATCCTTTCTTAGCTTTCTTCTGACGCATACACCCACGCTGACATCAAATGGGAATGCGTACAGTTCCGTTTCGCACACTTACGCAATATATGTGGAATCCACTCACTGCGGCGCACATCGCGCAGCCACGTGAATTGTCTCCGGATAGGGGGTGATTTCGGCAAAACAGCAGAACTGCGCCTCTCAGTGCACATGCACCCGTCCCGAGAGCAGGACGATCAGAATAATCAGGATCACCACGCTCACGCCGCCCAGCGGGTAGTAGCCCCAGTTCTTGCTGTGTGGCCAGGTTGGCAGACTCCCCACCAGCGCCACGATCAGCACGATGGTCAGAATGAACATCAGCGCCATCTGGTGGCAACCTCTTTCACCGCTGCCGCGGATTCTTGACGGGCTTCAACGTGGGCGGCCTCGGCGGCGCGAGGCTCGGTGGTTCTCTCCCTCACGCCGGCGAGTACTTCTTGAGAGGATTGTTTTGCGGCCTTATTGCTGGACATCCCAGCACGATGTCATGCACGCAAACGCATTACTGTCCCATCCAGCACACAAGCGTTCCGCGCCAGGGGTGATCAAGACGATCCGAACTGGAATTTGCGATAGGGAATTCTCAGTGGAGTGCTGAACATTTCATCGCGGAGGCGGGCAAATCGGATTCGCCTTGCTGAATCTTCCGGCAGTTGTCAGGCGTTACGCGTTTTTCGCCGAAGCCACTTCCGTCGGCATTCCCATATTCACCGGCATCTGCCGGTGCGTCAGCCGCCCCAGCTCGAAAAACGCGCTGGAAACGGCATTCTGCATGGCAAGCGAACTTTCCACGCCGCAAGTGCATCCTGGGCACTCCCGGCGAACCATGGCCTCGCATTGGAGGACATACTCGTCGGACGCCATGATTGTCTCCAGCTTATCGCGCAGAATATTTCCCACCGGTTTCAGCGGGTAGCATCCGGTCATCACGTCGCCGTTCGAGAGGACGAAGATTTGCAGGTAGCCCAGAATGCAGGGTGGCTCGGCGTCCAGTTCCTTCTTGAAGTACTTGGTGACGTATTCCACTTCATACGCTGGGCGCTTCAAGTCGTCGCGCAGGAATTTCGCTATTTCCCTGACGTCGCCGCCCTCCGGCCACATCGCATCCGTGTCCGCGTCCTTGAGGAAAGAAAGGCTCTGGCTCAGGACGTTGTACTGCACCTCGGCTCCCACCCCGTGCGCTACCTCCGCAAGTTTTCCCAATTCCTTGGCGGACATGCGGTTCATGGTGACGGCGATCGAGACCTTCTTCCCGCGCAGCAATTTGATTCCTTGCATCGCCAGATCAAAATAGCCATCAATCCCGCGAATCACGTCGTTGGTCTGCTCCAGCCCGTCAATGGATATGCAAACCGTGGTGATCGGCGATGCGTTAATCTCTTTGTGCAGTTTCTTGATCAGCAGCCCATTCGTTTGCAGGATGATTTCTTTGAAGCAGCTGGTGTTCGCCTGCTTCAGAATTTGAAACATGTCTTTCCTCAGCAGCGGCTCGCCCCCGGTGAACCGCAGCGAGCGAATTCCGGCGGCCCCGATCTCGTTCAGCAGTTCCACCGCGCGCTCGGCTTTGATTGCGTCATGCCAGCGCGTCTTCCAATAATCGCAGCTGATGCACTTCGCCTGGCAATTCTCCGTCAGCTTCACGTGCGCGGCCAGCGGCCGAATCCTCGCCGGCAAAAATTTCGGCGAAAAATTGCTGCCTAGCCACACGCGCGTCAAATACAAGCCAGAAAACGACATCCAGCACTCCTTGGACGATCCTGCATTTACACTTCCAAACAATTCCCAAGCGTCCAGCCAAGATTATACAGCCCACGCCCCACCGCCGCAACCCGCTCCCTCCACCGTGTGCTAACTGTGAGGTTTCAACAGGTTGTCCATTCGAGCAAAACCGGAGAAGCTGATTGTGTTCAGCAGTCACCTTCGACCGGAGAGGCCCGAATGGACAT
>Ga0209006_10000666_pt1 | contig 31942 bp, 30 predicted proteins | sample JacPin_JW_Ref_O2_FD_188567 | JGI IMG/M metagenome (GOLD analysis project Ga0209006, IMG submission 188567) | Forest soil microbial communities from Algoma, Ontario, Canada - Jack Pine, Ontario site 1_JW_Ref_O2 (SPAdes) (version 2) | ecosystem: Environmental > Terrestrial > Soil > Boreal...
CTTCCGCTCGGCGTGGGTGGCCGGGACAAGCCCGGCCATGACGGTGGTGTGTTAAGCCAGCCCTCTGCGCCGCCCGCGCTCCCAGGCGCTCACATCGCCGGCGCGGCGCCGATATTGGCCGGCTTGCTCGCCTCAAGCCGGAATTTCAGATAATCGGCCGCGGAAATCGGCGGATATTTCGGGCTTTCCCCCGCCGGCACGCAGCTCGGGATCGCCGCCACCCGTGCGTCGGGATTGGGGTCGAGGAAGAAGGCGATCGAATAGCGCTCGCGGCCCGAGCGGTTGACGACGCGATGCGGCGTCGAGACATAGATGTCATTGGTCCAGCGCATCAGGCAATCGCCGATATTGACGACATAGGCGCCCGGCATGACCGGCGCGGCGATCCATTGGCCGCCGCGCGTCTTGACTTCGAGGCCGCCGACTTCGTCGGTAGCGAGCAAGGTGATGTTGCCGTAATCGGTATGTTCGCCCGCGCCCATCTGGCCGGCTGGCGCGTCGGCGGGCAGGGCCGGATAATGCAACATGCGCAAGGTCGCCATCGAGCGGTCGAGCTTGTCCTCGAAGAAGCCGGCATGCAGGCCGAGATCGAGGGCGAAGGCGCGGTGAATGCGCTGGCCGAGCTGGATGCAATCGTCGAAATAGCCGAGCAGCACGCGTTTGAAGTTGGGCAGGTCGGGCCAGGCGTTGAGGCTGCGGAACGGCACGCCGGCGAGCAATTCAGGATCGTCGGGCGCGAGGTCGAGGCCGATGTTGAACGCCTCCTTCATATCGGCGCCTTTGGTCGGATCGAGCGCTTCATGCAACAGCCCGGAATAGCCGCGGTTGCCGCCGACAGTCTCGATCGCCAGCGCCCGCTTCCTGGCGAGCGGCTCGGCGAAAAATTTCGTCGATTGCGTGAAGGCGGCGGGGATCGTCGCGACGCCATGGTTGACGACATAGAAAAAGCCGATCGTCCGGCACGCCTTGCCAATCTCGCGCGCGATCCGATGCAGCGCGATATGGTCGCTGCTTTCCAATCCGCTGAGATCGATGACCGGAAGTTGTTCTGTCATACCTTTCGACTCCTGTTGCACAATTGGCCAACCCTCCTCAGCAACAGCCGGCCAAGCCGCGATAGAATTGGGTCGCGCTGACCTCCAGCGAGGCCCAGGCGCTTAGGAACGGCGCTCGCGAAGGCATGGCGGCGCGATAGTTTTCGCGTAAGGCCGCGTGCGCAGCATCGAGGTCGACGCCCAGGACGCGCCCGTCGCGCACGATCTCGCGGCCGCCGACGATCAGGCTTGCGACATGCGCCATCGTCGCGCGGGCGAAGACGAGATCGACGGGGGCGACCGGCATGATCGCGTCGCGGTCGAGACGATCGAAATCGAGGACGAGAATGTCGGCGGGCTCGCCAACTTTCAGCGCGCCTGAGCCCGGCGCGCCATTGGCGAAGCGGCCATTGGCGACGATCGCCTCCAGCCATGGCCCGCGTTCAATGAGGCTTTCGAAGCCCCAGCCGCCGTGCAGGAAATGGCCGAGCCGCATTTCGCGTAAAGTATCGTCGTCCTCGTCGAGCGCCGAGGAATCGACACCGAGCGCGACGCGGCAGCCTCGCCTGATCGCCTCGCCGATCGGCGCGACGCCCGAGCGCAGATGCAGGTTCGAGCTGGGATTTGTGGCGATGATGGCGCCCGCCTGCGCAATAAGATCGAGCTCGTCGAGCCGCGCGTGGACGCAATGAGCAAGCGTCAGGCGCTTGCTCAGCAGGCCGATGTCGCGAAGATGCGTCGCGATTCCGTTGGGATAGGCGCGGTCGGCGAAGGCGCGTTGATAGATCGTCTCCAACAGATGCATATGGACGCGCCGGCCGGTGCGCGCTGAGGCTTGCGCGATCGCGCCAAGCAGCGCGTCCGAGCACCATTGTGGGCCGCTCGGGCCGAACTGGACGGTGAAAGTCGGGCTCTCGACCGCAGCGGCGATCGCCTCGACGCGGGCGACCTGTTCGACGACGCCGGGCATGGGATAGAGAAATTGCGCCTCGACAATGCGGCGCGCCTCGATCGGCATCGCCGCCAACACCGGCTCGGGCGGCCCATAGACCAGCGGATTGCGGTCGCGCATGAACATCGCGAAGGTGACGCGGATGCCGACGTCTCTGGCGGCGCGCGCGACTTCGCTGACTTCGTCGATCGGCGACATCGGGCCATGCAGGCGGGTGTAATGGGCCATGACGGAGGCCGCGCCGCCGCGCGCCGCGCGTCCAAAAGCGGCGAGCGCGCCAAGGTAAGGGTCAATCGCCGGCAACGCGGCAAGCCGCAGCAGCCAGGTCTCCAACGGCTTGCCGGCGCCGCCGAAAGAGGTCGGCGACAGCGGCCGCGCGTGGTCATGCGCATTGGCGAGCGCGGGCATGGCGAGGCGGCGCGGCGACCGCGCGGCGGTGGAGGGGGTGATCGCGGCGATGAGGCCATTGTCGATGGCGATGTCGACAAGCGGGGCGCCAGCGTGGTCGCCGAAAAGAGAAACGCCAACGAGGCTCATGAGGCGCCCCTTTCCACCTTGCGGGAGAAGGTGGCCCGACGAAGTCGGGTCGCGGACGAATGCTTCGCATTCGCCTTGGGATGAGGGGAGTCGCGCGAAGCGAGACGGCTTCCTCGATGACAGTTGCCAAGTCGTCTCGCTTCGCTCGACCACCCCTCATCCGTCATGCTTCGCATGACACCTTCTCCCGCAAGGGGAGAAGGGGTGCTAACCCCGCTCACGACTTCCCCTTCATTTCGGGATCGTCGATCACGCTGACATGCGCGGCGACGATGCGCCAGCCCTCGGGGAAGCGCACCCAGGTCTGCATCTGGCGGCCGATCTTGCCGGGCGCATTGTCGCGGCGGTACAGAGTGGCGGCGATGGCGAGATCATGGCCATAGGCGACGATGCTGGTCTGCTCCAGCTTGCGCGCGAGGCCGGCCGAGGGGCGGCCGGCGCGAAACGCCTTGATCGCGGCATAGCCATAGAGGTTTTCGCCCGCTCCATAGCGGATCGCGCTTTCGCTATCGAGGAAGAAGCGGTCGAGCGCCTCGACGTCGTTGTTGACGAGCGCCTGCTCATAGGCGGCGAACTCGGCCTCGACCTCGGCCTGGATCAGGAGATCATTGACAATCATCTTGCGCCTTTGCGCGCTTCGATCGCCGCGCGCACATCTCTGAGAAAGGGAATGTCGGCGAACTGGTCGGGGCGGATCTTGTCCCAGGCGACGCCGGCAGGTTGCGGATAAGGCGTGTCTGTCTCGATAAGTTCCAACTCAGTGGCGATAAAATTCAGGGCGCTGTCATGGCCCTCCATCACCACGCGATCCTCAGCGACGACCTGCGAAGAATGAACTGAGGTGGCGATCGGCGTCTTGTCGGTGACCTTGCCGAGTTCGCGAAAAATGCCCTGTTCGAGATCGGCGAAACCGGCGCCCTTGCCGGTGCGCCCGCCGCGCCGGGTCACCGCGACGCAGCCGACCACGCAGAAATCGAGCGCCGGCATGTCCTCGAAAGCGATCGGCTCGCCATGCAGCACGAAGCCTTGCGCGGTCGCCGCCGTTTCGAAATCGACGCCTTTGGCCGCCAGCCGGTCCGGATCGATCTTGAGATAAGGAAAGCCCTTGGTGAGATACGGGACCGGCGCGAACAGCAGCTTACCGTCGTAGAGCGCGCGCAGGCGCAGCGGAATCTGCGGCGGGTCCGGATTGCATTTGACGACGCGCGCATTCTTCCAGGCGTCGAGCTCGCTCAGTCGCTTGGCGGCCATATCGGCGCCGACGAAATTAGGAATGTGGTCGAAGGTCGGGCCGATGTTGACGTCAGCTTCAATCAAAGCGCGCCAGACGTCGGCGCGCACGACATCCTTGGCGCTATTGCGCCCGACCCACCGCGACTGACCGCCGGCCTTCCCGGTCATCGCTCATGCCGCCTTTGCGATTGGTGCGCTGACGATCCCTCGGGCTTCAAGCGCACGCGCGACGCGCAACGCGAGATCCTCGCGCCATGGCGCCGCGATGATCTGTACGCCGATCGGCAATCTTTCGCCACCCGTCCAGACCGGAACGCTGGCGACCGGCAGGCCGATGAACGAAATCGGCTGGGTGAACAGCCCGAGGTTGGGCCGCACCAGCATTTCGCGCTCTCCCAGCACCATGGTCTTCTGGCCGAGCCGCGGCGCGCGGCAGGGCGTCGCCGGCGCGAGAAGCACATCGACGTCTTTGAACAACGCGGCCGCCTGGGCGCGGAACCAGCTTCGAAACTTCTGCGCCTTGACAATCCACGCTCCGGGCAGCATCGCCCCGGCGATCAGCCGATCACGAACGTCCGGATCGAAATCGGTGGCGCGTGCGCGCAGGCGGTCGAGATGAAGCGCGGCGCCTTCGGCCATGGTGATGAGATAGGCCGCGGCGCGGGCGCGCTCGGCCTCCGGCAGTTCCACCGTGCGTTCGACGCCGAGCGCCTTGGCGATTCGCGCGACCGCTTCGAAAGCCGCGGGCTCGCCGGTCTCGGCGAAATAGCCGCCAAGCGTAGCGATGCGCAGACGGCCGATCCCCTCGTCGAGGCTCGGCGTGACGGGATGGGGCGCGACATCGGCCTGCGCCGGATCGTCTGCGTCGGCGCCGAGCATCGCGTCATAGGCGAGCGCCAGATCGGCGACCGAACGCGCCATCGGGCCGAGATGATCGAGGCTGGCGACGAATGGAAAACTGCGCGCGCGCGACAGGCGTCCATAGGTCGGCTTCAGCCCGAAAATCCCGCAGAGCGAGGAGGGCACCCGGATCGAGCCATTGGTGTCCGAGCCGAGCGCCAGCGGGACCAAGCCGCCGGCGACCGCCGTCCCCGATCCGCCGGAGGATCCGCCCGACATGTAGCGGGTGTCGTGCGGATTGCGCGAGGGACCGTCATGGATGTTTTCGCCGGTGAAATCATAGGCATATTCGCCCATATTGAGCGCGCCGACAAGAATGGCGCCTGCCGCCTGCAGGCGCTGCGTGAGCGTCGCATCGGCGGCGGCGGGCGGCAGGTCGCGATTGATTTTCGAACCCGCGCGCGTTGGCAGTCCGGCGATGTCGAATAGGTTCTTGACGGCGAAGGGCGCGCCAGCGAGCGGACCAAGCGCCTCACCCTTGGCGCCCGCGGCGTCGATCGCATCGGCCTTGGCGAGCGCCCGCGTCGCCGTCACATCGGTGAAGGCGCCGAGGGCGCCGTTGTGCGCTTCGATGCGCGACAGCGCTGCTTGCACCACTTCGCGCGCGCTCGTCTTGCCGCCCTTCACCGCGGCTGCGATTTCGGCGGCGGACAGATCTTCGGTCGCCAGCGTCACGGCGTGAACACCGGCGCCGGCTCTTCATGATCGGCGATTGCGGCCCCCTCCAGCAGCGCCGCATAGCGCGCCGCGATGTCGAGATGAGTTTTCACCGCCGCCTGCGAACCATCGCCGACGACAAGGCCGAGCAGCGGCGCCGTCGCTTCAATGAATGCGTCGGCATTGAAGATGGGTTCGGTCATACGTTCCTGCTCATGTCAATCAAGCGTCGCGCCGCCCTCCATCCGTCATGCTCCGCATGACACCTTCTCCCCGCTGCGCGGGGCGAAGGGGTGCGCCTTTCCTTCGCCCCGCGCAGCGGGGAGAAGGTGGCGCGAAGCGCCGGATGAGGGGCGGCGCAAACTTCTGACAAGCTCCTTCACCCCAAAGCCTTGCTAAGCGCGTACAGCGGCGTCGTCCAGCCGACGATGGCGCCCTGGGCGCGGATCATGTCAAGGGCGGCCGCCTTGAATCGTGGAAAATAGCTGGCGGTCGCGTCCTCGATCAACAGGCACTCATAGCCGCGGTCATTGGCCTCGCGCATCGACGTCTGCACGCAGACCTCCGTGGTGACGCCGGCGAAGACGAGATGGGTGACGCCACGCGCGCTCAAGAGTTCGCCCGCTTCCGTCGCGTAGAACATACCCTTGCCCGGCTTGTCGATGACGATCTCGCCGGCTAAGGGCGCGCAGGCGGCGACGATCGCGTTGCCCGGCTCCCCACGCACCAGAATGCGGCCCATCGGACCGACATCGCCGATGCGCAAAGCCGGATTGCCGCGCAGCCTTTTGGCCGGCGGGCAATCGGAAAGGTCGGGCTTGTGGCTCTCGCGCGTATGCAGGATCGGCCATTGCTTTTGCCGGAACAAGGCGATCAGCGCGGCGACGGTCGGCACGATCGCGGCGACCGGGGAAAGGTCATTGCCCAGCGTCTCGCCAAAGCCGCCGGGTTCGACAAAATCGCGCTGCATGTCGATGACGACCAGCGCGGTATGGGCGGGGTCGAGCGGGTAGGGGAAAGGGCTGGCGGGCACCTCGATCTTTTCGAGCGTTTCGCTCATCTCAATGGCCCGCCATATAGCGCCCGATCGTCGTGCGATCGGCGCCCGCGGCCGGCGTCAGATAGGCGACCTTGCCTTCCGAGATCACGGCGATGCGGTCAGAGAGTTCGAGAATTTCGTCGAGGTCCTCGGAGACCAGCAGCACCGCCGCGCCGCGATTGCGTTGATCCATGATCTGCGCGCGGATGTCGGCGACCGAGACGAAATCGAGGCCGAAGCACGGATTGGCGACGATCAGCACGTCGACATCGACCGAGAGTTCGCGCGCGAGAACGGCGCGCTGCACATTGCCGCCGGAGAGATCGCGGATCGGCGTATCCGGCGTCGGCGTCTTGACGTTGTAGCGCGCGATCAGGTCGCGCGCCTTGGCGCGCATCGGCTCGGGCGACAGCCAGAATTTCATGCTGGCGATCGGCGGCTTGTCGAAGCTGCGGAACGCCATATTCTCGGCAACCGACATGGTGGGGACGGTGGCGTTCTTCAGCGGCTCCTCGGGCAGGCCGAACACTTTGAAACGATCGAAATGGTCGCGCGTCGGTTCGAAATCCTTGTCGTCGATCAGCACCTGGCCCATTTTGATCGGCCGCTGTCCGGAGAGCGCCTCGACGAGCTCGCTCTGGCCATTGCCCGAGACGCCGGCGATGCCGACGATCTCGCCCGACTTGACCTTGAGATCGAAGCCGGCGACCGCGTCGCGGCCCTCATCGTTTTCGACGAACAGGCCGGCGATTTCGAGCGAGGCGCCTTGCCTGGAGGCGTTGATGCGCGCCGCCGATTGGCGGATCACCGCGTCGCCGATCATCATTGCCGCCATTTCCCGCGTCGTCAGCACGCCGACCTTGCCGCCGCCGATCTTGGCGCCGCGCCGCAAGACGCTGACGTCGTCGCAGAAGGCCTCGACCTCGCGGAACTTATGGCTGATCATCGCCACCGTGATTTCGCCGCGATGGGCCATGTCCCTGAGCAGGCCGAGAATCTCATCGGCTTCTCCGGGCGTCAGCACCGAAGTCGGCTCGTCGAGAATGAGGAAGCGCTGGTTGAGATAAAGCAGTTTGAGGATTTCAAGCTTCTGTTTCTCGCCCGCCGCCAGCGAGGACACCGGCCGGTCCAGCGGCACGCGAAACGGCATCCGTTCGAGGAACGTCTCAAGCTCGCGCCGCTCCTTTCGCCAATTGATGATCGCCGGCGCATCGGCCCGGCTGGCGACGAGGTTCTCGGCGGCGGTGAGCGACGGCACGAGGGTGAAGTGCTGGTAGACCATGCCGATGCCGAGCGCCTGCGCGTCGCGCGGATTGCGGACGGCGACCTCCTGCCCGTCGAGCTTCAACGCGCCCTTGTCGGGGATGTAGAAGCCCATGATGCATTTGACGAGCGTCGATTTGCCCGCGCCGTTCTCGCCGAGCAGGGCATGAAAGCTGCCGGCGGGCACTTTGATCGACACATCGTTCAGCGCGACCAGCGACCCGAATGTCTTGGTCATGCCGATCGTCTCGAGCGACGGTCCTTTGGTGGTGACGGCGGGGGGCAGAACTTCGGCGGCGCTCATGCGACGATCCTTGCCTCTGTGGCGATTATGGCGACCGGGCCGCCGCCGTCCGGGCCCTGATGTTCCGCGCCGCCCGAGACATAGAGCTCGGCATGGCCGACGAGGCCGGCCAGCGCCCCGGCGACGAAGCCGCGCGCGTGGCGAGTGGCGGAAATGTCGGAATCGTCGAGCATCGTGTGGCGATGGCCGCGCAGGCGCCCGGTCGAGCCCGCTTCCGCCTTGGCGAGCAAGGCGACGAGGCGCGCGCGATCAGGCGCTGGCAATTGGCCCGGCGAGGTCAGGCCGAGCGAGGCCAACGCGGCGCGGACCGGTTCGACATCGATGGAATCGCCCATCACGCCATGGGCGATGCGCAACGGGCCGCGCCAGCCCGGCGCCGCGCCAAGCACGACGATCTCATGGTCGGTCAGTTCGACGCCCGCCGAGGCTGAGGCGCGCGAGGAGAACAGCGCGAAATTGCGGCCGATCGCCTCGTCGGTCAGGCCCGCGCGCTCGATTTCGCCAAGAGCGACGCCGATGCCGAGCGCGGAAGCGGCGCGCGAGAGACTCATCGATTTCAAGGGATCGCGTGTCGCCGTCGTCGCCCCGAGCGCCTCGGCTTCGGCGATGCGGTCGAGCGTCAGCAGCGGGCACTTGATCTGGACGAAATGAACGTCGCTGGCGTCGACGATGCCGGCGTCCATCATCGCCGTCCTGACTGCGCCGGCGACGAGATCGACCTGTTCGAGCCGCCCGAGATGTTCGAAGGGCAGGGCGGCGGTGCGCGCGCGGCCGAGCGCCAGCGCGCCTTGTTCAGCCGGTCCTTCGGCATCGCGCCATTCGAACACGACGATATGGGGCGCAAGCGCCCCTTCCGTGCCGCCGGACATGACGATGCAGACCGCCTCCGCTTCGGCGGGCGACAGATGACGCTTCAGCAGGTCTTTCAGCGCACGGCTGGCGAAGCCGCGAGTGAAGTCGTTGACGCAGCCATTGCCTTCGGTCTTGCCAAGGATCGCTACGATTCCGGGCGCTTTGATCTCGCCGCCAACGATCATCGCCTCGAGCGGCGCGACATCGTCGGGCGCGCGCGTCGCAAGGCGATGGACGAAGGCCTGGCGCGTCATGGCAGGCCTGCGATGAATGTCGCGCTGTCTATGACGGCGCCGAACACGCCGCCCTGCATTTTGATCATCTTGATCGCGGCGAGATGGTTGCCGTGGTCGGTCGCCGCGCAGCAATCCTCCAACAGCAGGCATTCGAAGCCGCGATCATTGGCTTCGCGCATCGTGGTGTGGACGCAGACGTCGGTGGTGATGCCGGTCAGCACGAGATTGTCGATGCCGCGCGTGCGCATGATCAATTCGAGATCGGTCGCGCAGAACGAACCCTTGCCGGGCTTGTCGATGATCGGCTCACCGGCCTCTGGCGCGAGTTCATCGATGATGTTCCAGCCCGGTTCGCCGCGCACCAGAATGCGCCCACAGGGGCCGGCGTCGCCGATGCCGGCGCCGATGCGCTGCGAGCGCCAGCGCTTGTTGGGCGGCAGGTCCGCCAGATCGGGGCGATGACCCTCGCGGGTGTGAAAGATGTGATAGCCCTTGGCGCGCATCGCCGCGAGCAGGCCGGCGATCGGTTTGATCGGCGCCCGGGTCAGCGCGAGGTCATAGCCCATGCTGTCGACATAGCCGCCCTTGCCGCAAAAGTCGGTCTGCATGTCGATGACGATGACGGCGGTGTTGTTGGGACGCCAGTCGCCATTATAGGGCCAGGGATAAGGATCGGCGTCAATTGTCGGCATGGTTCAAAAGCTCGCATTGGCAAGGTTGAGAAGAACGGCGCTTCCCGCGCGCTCAATTTCGCTTCGCCGCGCCATCAGCGCGCCATCGACAATTCGCCCGGCATGTCGCGCGCCGAGCGCTTGGCGCTCGATGTCGCCACCATGATGATGAGCGTCAGGATGTAGGGCGCGGCGTTGAAGAAATAGTAGCCTTGCGTGACGCCCACCGATTGCAGCGCTGGGCCGATCGCGCCGGCGCCGCCGAACAGCAGCGCGGCGATGACGCAGCGCGTCGGATTCCAGCGCGCGAAAATCACCAGCGCGACCGCCATCAGCCCCTGTCCCGACGACAGGCCCTGATTCCACGAGCCGGGATAGGACAGCGAGAGGAAGGCGCCGCCGATTCCGGCGAGGAAGCCGCCGACCGTCGTCGTCAGGAAGCGCACGAGATCGACGGAAATGCCCATCGCGCGCGCCGCCGCGGCGCTGTCGCCAACGGTGCGCACCACCAGGCCCCAGCGCGTATTGCGCAGCGCCCAGGCCATCAGGATGGCGATAGCGATGCCGACGAAGAACAGGGGATTGACGTCGAGCGCGCTTTTCAGGCTGGAGCTGTCGCTCCAGCCGCCGAGCGGCAGCGAGGGGAGGCGCGGCGCGGTCGGCTGGATGTAAGGCTTGCCGAAGAAAAACGCGACGCCGGTGCCGAACAGCATCATTGCAATGCCGACGGCGACATCGTTGACTTTAGGCAATTTGCAGATCGAGCCATGCATCGCGCCAAGCACGGAGCCGGCTACGCCCGCCGCCAGAACCCCGACCCAGGGCGAGCCGGTATGATAGGAGGCGGCATAGGCGACCATGGCGCCGAGCACCAGCGTGCCTTCCAGCCCGAGATTGACCCGGCCCGATTTCTCGGTGAGACATTCGCCAAGCGCCACGAACATGAACGGCGTCGACACGCGGATCGCGCCGCCAAGCATGGCGATGAGGACGGTCGCGAGCCCTTCGTTCATGTCCGGTCCCGCCCTTTGATGGGTTTGAAGAAGGCAAAGCGGCCATAGAGCGTTTCCGAGGTCAGGAGGACCACGAAGATCAGCCCCTGCAGCACCAGGACGGTCGCGTCGGGCAGATCCATGCGCCGCTGGATCAGGCCGCCCGATGCGACAAGGCCGCCGAAAAGAATGGCGACGGGCACGATGACCAGCGGATTATGGCGCGCCAGGAAGGAGACCAGGATGCCGGTGAAGCCATAGCCGGCGGCGAGCGAAGCATTGGCGCGGCCCTGGATCGCCGCCACTTCAAAGAAGCCGGCGAGCCCGGCGCAGCCGCCCGCGATCATCGCGCAACTCACGATCAGCTTGCCGACCGGCAGGCCCTGCGCCAGCGCAGCGCGAAAATTGCCGCCCGTCACGCGCGCTGCGAAGCCGAAGGTCGTGCGCGTCATCAGGACATAGAGCGCGATGGCGAGGATGACGCCCACGGCGAAGCCCCAGTGCACGTCGGTGCCGGGGATTTTACCGACCATATAGGCGTCGCCGAGCGGCTTGGTCGAGGGCTTGTTCGGGTTGCTCGCGTCGCGCAACACGCCTTCGACGAAGAAGTTCATGATGGCGATGCCGATATAGGTCAGCAGGAGCGACGAAATGGTCTCGTTGACGCCGCGCGCGTAGCGCAGATAGCCGGCGATTCCGACCCATAGCGCGCCGACGGCGATGCCGGCGACGACCATGATGAGAAGCGTCAGGAACGGCGGCGCGAAGCCGATCAGCGGCACCGCGATCGCCGCGGCGGCGAAGCCGCCGAGCACGAGGGCGCCCTCGGCGCCGATCATGATGAGGCCGATGCGGGCCGGGATAGCCACCGCGAGCGCGGTGAGGATCAGCGGTGAAGAGCGCTGCAGCGTGTTCTGGAACGAAAACGCCGTGCCGAAGCCGCCGCGCCAGACATAGGCGACGAAGTCCAGCGGCGATTTGCCGATCGCCAGGAGGAACAAAGCGAACAGCAGCGCCGCCATCAGCAGCGCGAAAGCGGGGATCGCGACATATTCGCTATTGGCGCGCAGCCGCAACGCCCAGTCCGAACCCGCGGCCGGCTTGATCGCCGCCGCGGGAATATCGCTCGCTGTCGGCGCGCCCGAACTCATTCCCGCGCTCAGGTGATCGAGCCGACGACGCCTTCGAGCAGATAATTCATCTGGTCGAGATAGGGGTCGAGATTGTCGTAGGCCTTGTCGATGACGATCTTGCCGGTCTTGTTGTCCTTCAGCGGGCCGACATAGATCGGCTTCTTCGCCTTCAGATCGGCGATCGCGGCGATCGCGGCCGTTTTGCCCGCGTCGCTGGCGCCCGCGCCAAACGGCGTATTCTGCACCATATCGGCTTCGATGCCGCCGGCGGTGAAGTTCGACAAGGTCTTGCCGGCGGCGAGATCGGCCGCATAGCCCTTGTAGATCGTCTCCCACTTGTATTCGGCGCCGGTAATGAAGCCCTTGGGCGCGAGCGGCGCCTGGCTGGCGTTATGGCCGCAGCTTTTCACGCCGCGCTTTTCGGCTGTTTCGATCACCACTTTGGGAGAATCGACGTGGCAGGTAATGACGTCGCAGCCGGCGTCGACCAGCGCGCTCGCTGCTTCCGCTTCGCGCACCGGCATCGACCAGTCGCCGGTGAAGATCACCTGCACGGTCGCGTTCGGATTGACCTTGCGCGCGCCGAGCATGAACGAATTGATGTTGCTGAGCACGCTGGCGATGGGCTTGGCGGCGACAAAGCCGAGCTTGTTCGATTTGGTCGAAAGGCCGGCGGCGACGCCGTCGACATAATGGCCCTGGTTGAGATAGCCGAAATAGCTGCCGGCGTTCTTGGGGTCCTTGTCCTTGTTCCATAGCGGCGCGGCATGGCGGAATTCAACCTTCGGATATTTCTTGGCCATATCGACGACGAAGGGCGTGTAATAGCCGAAGGACGTCGCCAGGATCAGCCCGGCGCCGTCGAGGTTGATCATCGATTCCATCGTCTTGGCGCAGGCGTCGGTCTCGGGAACATTCTCCTCCTCGACCACTTTGACTCCCGGCACCGCCTTGAGCGCCTGGGCCGCGACCGCATGCGCCTGGTTCCAGCCGAAGTCGTCACGCGCGCCGACATAGACGATGCCGACAGTGAGGTCGGCCGCAAAAGCGCGCGTCGCGCCCGCCAGGCTCAACGCAAGGCCGGCCGTTCCGGCGGCTGTGGTCTGCAAAAATGCGCGACGGGAAAAATCCGCTGATGACATAGGTCGTCCTCACTCGATAGAAAGCGCGCGCTGATGCGCGCGCCCGCCGGAAGGACGAGCAAAGAGCGTGCCGGGATTCCCTAGGGGTAGCGCCGATGGCGTCTTAACACTTGCTTAAGATTGCGGCACGGCGCCAGAAAACTGTGCGCACTTCCGCCGCTCCAGCGAAAAGCGTCGCGCGGCGCCGGATTGCCTGGGACTTGCATAATGGCCGGGAAGCGTGGTTTTCACTGGCCAACGACCTGCAGGAGCCCCTCGGCATGGGATTGACGATCCAATCGATTCTCGCGGCCCATGCCGGGGGGAAGAAGCTGACCGATACGATCGAGGAAACTTATGCGCGCATCGTCGCTCATGACGATCCCGCGCTGTTCATCACACTGCGCCCGAAAGCCGAGGCGCTGGCGCTCGCCGCCGCCATGCAGGCGGCCGGCGCAGACGCCAGGCCGCTGTTCGGAATCCCCTTTGTCGTCAAGGACAATATCGACGTCGCAGGCCTGCCGACCACGGCCGCCTGCGCGGCCTTCACGCGCCACCCCGAGCGCTCGGCTTTTGTCGTCGAACGGCTGGAGCAGGCGGGCGCGATCGTCATCGGCAAGACCAATCTCGATCAATTCGCCACCGGTTTGGTTGGCGTGCGCTCGCCCTATGGCGTCCCGCGCAATGCGCTGCGGGCCGACCTTATTCCGGGCGGCTCCAGTTCGGGCTCGGCGACGGCGGTAGGCGCCGGGCTCATCCCGTTTTCGCTCGGCACCGACACCGCGGGCTCGGGCCGGGTACCCGCCGCGCTCAACGGCATTGTCGGCCTGAAGCCGACGCTCGGCGCGTTGTCGATGACGGGCGTCGCGCCCGCCTGCCGCACGCTCGATACGGTTTCGATCTTCGCGCTCGATGTCGCCGACGCCTTTTACGCCTATCGGATCGCGGCGGGCTATGACGCCTCTGATCCCTGGTCGCGCGCGCTTGCCGCGCCGGCGCTATCGGCGGCGCCCAGGCGATTTCGAGTCGGCGTGCCTCCGCCCCGGCAGCGCAAGTTCTTCGGCGACGCGGAAGCGCAGGCGGCCTTTGAGCGTGACGTCGACGGGCTCGCCGCGCTTGGCGGGCAGATCGTCGAATTCGACATCGAGCCGTTCTACGCCGTCGCGCGTCTCCTCTATGAAGGCCCCTGGGTCGCCGAACGCTATGTCGCGACCCTGCCGCTGATCGAAGCCGATCCCGGCGCGCTTCATCCGGTCACGCGCGCGATCATCGAGGGCGCCCGCAGCCACGACGCCGTCGCCGCTTTCCAGGCGACCTACAAGCTTGCCGCCCTGCGCCGCCAGACGGCGCCCGCCTGGGCGGCCTTCGATCTGATGGCCGTGCCGACGCTGCCGCGCCCCTATACGATCGCCGAGATCGAGGCCGATCCGATCGCGCTCAATTCCAATCTCGGGACCTATACCAATTTCGTCAATCTGCTCGATCTCTCGGCGATCGCCGCGCCCTCAGGTCTGCGCGGCGACGGATTGCCTTCCAGTCTCACCTTGATCGGCACAGCGGGCGCGGATGGCTTTCTCGCCGGCATCGCCGCGCAGGTTCAGGCCCGTTCCGGCGCGACGATGGGGGCAACGGGGCTGCCCGTCGCGGCGCCCGCAGCGGGACCGCTGCTGGCGCCGCCGGGGCGAATCGAGATCGCGGCGGTCGGCGCGCATCTTTCGGGCCTGCCGCTCAACAATGAGCTGGTCGCGCTGGGCGGCGTGCTGCTGCGCGAAGTCGAGACCGTCCCGACTTATCGCCTCTATGCCTTGCCGGGCGCGGTTCCCCCCAAGCCCGGCCTGCTGCGGGTCGCGCCGGGCGAGGGCGCCGCGATCAAGGCCGAGATCTGGGGGCTCGACGCCGCGGGATTTGGAACTTTCGTCGCCAATATTCCAAGTCCGCTCGGCGTTGGCACAGTGAGCTTCACTGACGGAACCAGCGCCAAGGGTTTCCTGGTCGAGGCTGAAGCGGTCAAGGGCGCCAAGGACGTCACGCGTTTCGGCGGCTGGCGCGCCTATATCGGCTCGCTGTGACGCGGCCGCCGGCGCGCCACGAGCGCTACGATTATTCGCCGATCCGCGGGCGACCGCGCTATTCCTGGCCGAACGGCGCCGGACTCGCCGTCTATATCGCTGTCAATCTCGAATGTTTCGCTTTCGGCGAAGGGCTCGGCGCCGAACTCGCGCCGGGCGGTCCGCCGCCCGACGTGCTGAACTATTCCTGGCGCGACTATGGCAATCGCGTCGGCGCATGGCGGATGATCGATTTGCTTGATGAACTGCAAGCGCCGGCCTCGGTGCTGATCAATTCGGATATTTACGCCGACGCGCCCGGCCTCGCTGAGGGATTTCGCGCGCGCGGCGACGAATTCGTCGGCCATGGCCGCACCAATAGCGAAAGGCAGGGGACGTTAAACGAGGCTGAGGAAGCCGCGCTGATCGCCGAGGCGACAGCGACAATCGCGCACGAAGAAGGGGCGCCGCCGAAAGGCTGGCTCGGCCCATGGATCTCGCAAAGCCGCGCGACGCCGGATCTGCTTACCGAGGCGGGCTACCAATATTGTCTCGACTGGTGCATGGACGACCAGCCGATTTTCATGCGCACGAGACATGGCCCGCTGCTCGCCATGCCCTATCCGCAGGAGATCAACGACATCCCGATGATCGTCGCGCGCAAAATCGAAGGCGCCGCTTTTGCGCAGATGGTCATCGACCATTTTGACGAAATGCTGAAACAAAGTGCGCATGAGCCGCTCGTCATGGGCGTCGCGCTGCATCCTTACATCGTCGGCCAGCCCCATCGCCTGCGGCATCTCCGGCGCGCGCTCACCCATATCGCCGCGCATCGCGGGCGCATCTGGCTGACGACGGCGGGGGCGATCGCGGCGCATGTGCGGACGCTGCCCGAGGGAGTCGTTCCGGGCGGATAATCGCATACCAGGGTTGAATTTTTTTGTCGTTCTGGCTATATTCTGGCCAGAATGCCGCATGCGATCGTCTTGGCCCCCGAGGCCGTCGAAGATTTCAAGGCTCTAAGGGCGAACATCCGCGCCGAGGTGAAAACCGCGCTGGAAACGCATTTGAGACACGAACCGGCGAAGGCGAGCCGAAGCCGCATCAAAAAACTTCGCGGCCTCCGGCGGCCGCAATACAGACTTCGCGTTGGCGACATTCGCGTATTTTATGACATATCGGGTGCGACCGTCGAGATTTTGGCGATCGTGGCCAAATCGGAGGCCGAGAAATGGCTCGCACAATTCGCAAGCCCGGCGTGAAGAACGTCGCGCTGTCGGAAATGAAAGATGATCTATCGCGCTATCTTCGCGAGGCCGAGACGCAGGAGATCGTCATCACCCGTCACGGCAAGCCGGCTGGCGTGTTGATCGGTTTCCAGTCGGAAGAAGACTGGTTCGATTATCGCCTGGAGAATGACCCGCGTTTTCTCGAGCGCATCGAGCAGGCTCGCAAGAGTCTGCATGCCGGTCGCGGCATCCGACTGGAGGACATCGAACAGGATTGAGGCGCCCAGGACGATTGCGCGGCGCGCCATTGCCGTGAACGCGTACGCCTCCTTGCGGCTAACCCCGAGACGGCGCATCATCGGCGCGACGATCAATAGGCGGCGCGAATGTTGAACCGGCGCAGTTTCATCAGTGGATCGGGCTGCGCCCTCGCCTCGGGCCTTTGCATCAATTCCGCCCGCGCCAACGTCCTCGCGCCGCTCGGCCCCGACGTCTCGCCGCCGACGACCAACCGAGAGGCTTTCGTCGCGTGGATGCAGAAGAATCGCGGCGAGGATGCGGGCTATCTCGGCCAACGCTACGATCGCTTCCTTCAGCTCATCGCCCATCAGGACGTCTGGGACGAGGCGGACAAGCGCGCCTATCTGCTGACGCCGCGCGAGGAATTCGTCACCGCGGAAAACCTGGCGCGCGCCTATGAATGGCATCACCTCAATATAGGCTTCGGCGTCACCATCACCGGGCCGCATACGGTGGCGCGCATGACCAATACGCTCGCCATCAAGCGCGGCGACAAAGTGCTCGAAATCGGCACCGGGTCGGGCTACCAGTCGGCATACCTTTCGAACCTCACCGACAGAATCTGGTCGATCGAAATCATCCCCGCTTTGGCCAGGCGCACGCGCGCGCTATACGATTCGCTGATCGCGCGCGGCTATAGCGAATATCGCGCGATCAATACGAAAAACGCCGACGGCTATTACGGCTGGGAGGAAGCGGCGCCCTTCGACAAGGTGATCGTCACCTGCGGCATCGACCATATCCCGCCGCCGCTGCTGCAACAGATGAGTCCGTCAGGGATCATGGTCATTCCTGTCGGACCGCCCGGCGCGCAGCATGTGATCAAGGCGGTCAAGCAAAGGGGCGCCGACGGCGCGATGAGCGTGACGCGGTCGGATATCTACGGCGGCGCCATCATTCCTTTCGTGCCGTTCACCGGCGGCCATCAGACCTGAGGCTTCACGGGCGCCGCGCGATCAGGTCGATTTCGATCAGCGCGTCATAGGCAAGGCCGGTGACGCCGACGCAGGTGCGGGCGGGCAGCCGCCCTTCGGCGAAAAAGGTCCGGTAGACCGCGTTCATCTCGGCGTAATCCTGCGTGAAGCGGGTGAGATAGACGCGCGCCATAGCGACATGTTCGAGCCCGAGGCCGACGCCGGCAAGCACATTTGCAAGATTGGCCATCACATGGCGCGTCTGCGCGGCGATTCCCTCGGGCAGTACGCCCGGCGTGGCCGGCGTGTCAGGCATCTGGCCGGTGACGAAGACAAAGCCGTCGCTTTCGACAGCATGGCTGAACGGCGCGACCGGCCTTGGGCCGCCAGAAATCATATGGAATTGCATGGCGCGTCCTCGCGTTCGATATCCAGCGTGGAGCGAAGCAGAAATACGCTGGCGCGTCACGCGCCGAGATTGCCGAACATTCCCTCGAATTTCTTTTTGATTGGCATGGCGTAAGGGCCGCGCTTCGAGGTGGCATGGCCGAGGGCGACCAGCGCTTCGGCGAGCTTCACCGCGGCCGCGACGCCGTCGATCACCGGCAGGCCGTGCTCCCGCGCCAGCGACGCCGCGAGTTCGGCCATGCCGGCGCAGCCGAGCACGATCGCCTCGGCCCCTTCCTCGGCCATCGCCCGCTCGATCTCCGCCGACAGCTTTGCGCGCGCGCCGGAGGCGGGATCGTCGAGCGCAAGCACCGGGACCTCACAGGCGCGCACCCGCGCGCAGCGCCGGTCGAGACCGTATTTCATCAGATTGCCTTCGATCGGCGCGATCGAGCGCGACAAGGTGGTGACGACGCTGAATCGATGAGCGATCAGCGAGGCCAGATGAAACGCCGCCTCGCCGATGCCGATGACCGGCCCGCTGGCGCAGCAGCGCGCGGCCTCAAGCCCGGTATCGTCGAAACAGGCGATGACCGTCGCGTCCATGCCCGCCTTCTCGCCCTTGAGGATTTCCTCCAGCATGCCCGGCACGGCGAAGGCCTCGTCGAAATAGCCCTCGATCGAGATCGGGCCGCTTGTCGGATTGACGGCTGTTATCCCGGTTTGCGCAGCAGCCACGGCGCGCGCGGCGAGGCCGATCCGCTCGGTCATGCCAGCGGTCGTGTTTGGATTGACGACGAGGAGCTTCACTTACGCCTGTCCGGCGTCGGAACCGTGGCGCGCCTGCCGCGCGCGCAAGATGGCGATCGATCCGAGCGCGACCGCGATGACCCCGAACGAGACGGCCGTGGTTGTGGTGCCGAGCGCGTAAATGTCGGGGTTTGTGACCGTTGTCGTCAGCGCCTGCAATTCCATCGGCAGCGTGTTGTGCTCGCCCATGGTCTGGCTGGAACGCGCGATTTCATCCCACGACAGCGTAAAGCCGAACAGTCCGACGCCGACCACCGAAGGCGCCACGATCGGCAACACGACATAGCGCAAGGTCTGCCAGGGCGTCGCGCCCTGATCGCGCGCCGCTTCCTCGTAGCGGCCGTCGAAACGGTTGAAGATCGCGAACATCACGAGCAGGCCGAAGGGCAGAGTCCAGGTCAGATGCGCGCCAAGCCCGGAGGTGAACTGGCCCATGGTCGTCTGAAGATTATCGGAGATCCAGGACGGCCCGTAGTTCTTCAGGACATCGTCGAGCACATGGAATTCGATCGCTATGCCCAGCGACGTGACGATCGAGGGCACGATCAAGCTCGCCACCGTGACGAAGAACAAGATATTTGAAAAGAAGAAACGCTTGCGAAAGGCGAGACCGGCGGTGAGCGAGAACACAACCGTCAGCACCATCACGACGAGGCCGAGCGCGAGGGAACGCCTGAAGGCGCCCGCGATGTCGACGATGCCGCCGCCTTCCCAAAGCCGTTGAAACCAATGCAGGGACACGCCATTCATCGGGAAGGTCAGGCCGCCGGTCGGGCCCTGGAACGACAAGACGAAAATGACGATCATCGGTCCGTAAAGGAACAGAACGAAAAGGCCAAAGAAGGCTGCGAGCGCGTAAAAGGCCGGAGAGCGTCCCTCGTTCATGGCTCAAAGCTCCCGGCGAATGTCGACGATGCGGTTCAGCACGGTGATGATCACCATGGTCGCCACCAGCAGGATCACCGCGCTCGCCGCCGCCGGCGGAAACTGCAACGCGCTGAGGCGCGTGGCGATGACCTTGCCGGCCGAGGCGATCTGGCCGCCGCCCATTTCGCTGAATGTGATGAAATCGCCCATCACGATCGTCACGACGAAGATCGAGCCGATGGCGATGCCGGGCTTGCTGAGCGGGATGATGATGTTGGTCAGCATTTGCCAGGTGCTGGCGCCCGAATCATAGGCCGCTTCAATCAAGCGGCGGTCGATGCGCATCATCGAATTGAAAATCGGCGCCACCATGAAGAAGGTGAACAGATGCACGAAGGCGAGCGCGACCGAGAATTGCGAATAGAGCAGCCATTCCACCGGCGCGTTGACGATATGCAGACTCATCAGGAGCTGATTGACGAGGCCGTTGCGCCCGAGCAACGGAATCCATGAGATCATGCGGATGACGTTCGAGGTCCAGAACGGGATCGTGCAGACCAGAAACAGGACCATCTGCGTGGTCGCGCTGCGCACGTAGAAGGCGAGGAAATAGGCGACGGTGAAACCGATGAAAAGCGTGAGCGCCCAGACGATGGCGCAGAATTTCGCCGTCGAAACATAGGTCTTTAGCATCGTGCAAAGGTCGGGAAGCTGCGTCAGGCAGCCCTCGAAACTCTCGACATAGCTGCGCGACGTGAACGCCGGGATCATCTCATAGTCGTTGTAGTCCCAGAAACTGACCGTGATGACGAAGCAAAGCGGAAGTACGAAAAACAGCAGGAACACTGCCGCGAAAGGCGTTGCTTGAAGCCAGCCGGGAAGACCGGGGCTTTCCAAGGGTGCGCGCGTCTCAGCCATGGAGAATGCCTTGCGTGGAATGTGTCCCTTCTCCCGCCGTGGCGGGAGAAGGATCGTTCACCTCAGGCCGCGATGAACTCGTTCCATTTGCGGACCATATAGTCGTTCTCGTCCATGACCGCGTTCCAGCAGGCGACGTTGCCCATGCGGTCGTCGTAGGACCCGCCGTCGCGCGAGGCGCCGGCCTTTTCGAGCAGGGAGCCGTCCGGCGCCTTGATGTCCTTCTCGGCCGGTTTGCCTTCCATCCAGTAAGCCCATTCGTAGGGCTCCATATTGGCCTTGGCGGTGGATAGAACCGCGGAATAATAGCCCTGGCGGTTGAGATAGGCGCCGGCCCAACCGGAGAGGTACCAGTTGACAAACTCGTAGGCCCATTCCTGCTGCTTGGGCGTCGTGCCCTTCGAGAAGCAGAAACCGGAGGCCCAGGAGCGATAGCCTTCTTTCAGCGGCTGAAAGACGCAGGCGATGCCCTTGGTGCGAACCGCCGTCACGGCGGGCGACCACATCGACTGGATCACCGTCTCGCCCGACGCCATCAGGTTGACGCTTTCGTTGAAGTCCTTCCAGAACGCGCGGAACTGGCCGGCTTTCTTGGCTTCGGTGAGAACCGCCATCGTCATGTCGATTTCGGTCTTGGTCATATTTCCCTTGTCGGGATATTTGTACTTGCCGGTGGCTTCGACGACCATCGCGGCGTCCATGATGCCGATCGAGGGAATGTCGAGAATCGCCGCCTTGCCCTTGAACTCGGGGTTGAGCAGTTCGGCCCAGGAGTTGATCGGGCGCTTGATCAGGTCGGGGCGGATGCCGAGCGTGTCGGCGTTGTAGACGGTGGGGATCAGCGTGACCCATTCGGTCGGGGTCTTCGAGAACTTCGTGGAATGCTGGCCTTCGAGGAACATGACCTTCTTGGGCGCGGTGCCCTGATCGCCGATGACCTTGCCGTTGGGCAACTGGCCCTTGGTGAAGATCGGCGTGATATTGTCGAATTCCTTGATCTTCTTGGCGTCCATCGGGAGGATGTTGCCCGAGGGAACGAGTTTCTTAAGCGAGAAATATTCGGTGTCGAGAATGTCGAACGAGTTGGGCTGCGTCGCGACGCGCTTGGTCACGTCGTCGGTCGTGGCGACGATGTTCTGGATGGTGATGCCGGTCTCGGCCTTCACTTTCTTGGTGATGTCGTCGGATTGATTGACCGCGGTGCCGAGATAGCGCAGCACCTTCTCTTCGGCCGCCCAAACCGCCGGGAAGCCGGTGACCGATGTGACGCCCGCCGCCGCGCCTGCGAGACCGGCTGCGCCTTTCAGCAGGCTGCGGCGCGAAACGCCCGCGCCTTTGTCCGTGTATTTCTTCGACATTGTCCTCTCCTCTTGAAACCCGTGCGGATTAAGGCGCCGGGGAAAGCGCGTGGATGTCTTCGTCGGCCCATTGAACCGAGACGTTGTCGCCGATCGACAATGGGGTCGCGGCGAAGGCGGCGTCGCTGACCGTCGCCGTCAGATCGGTGTTGGCCGGATTTTCGAGTGCAACGGAATAATGCGTGCCTTGATATTCGATGCCGCGAATCGTCGCGTTCATTCTCGTCGCATTGTCGCCCGCGCCGTTCGTCTTGAGCGCGACGCGATCGGCGCGCACAGCGATCGCGCCCGCCGGCGTGGCGATGACATTATGGCCGCCAAGGAAGCGGGCGACGAATTCGGTGGCGGGCTTTTCGAAGACTTCCTTGGGCGAGGCCGCCTGTTCGATCTTGCCCTTATTCATCACCACGACGAGATCGGCGAGGGCGAGCGCTTCGTCCTGGCCGTGCGTGACATGGACGAAGGGAATGCCGAGCCGCTTCTGCATCTGGCGCAATTCGGCGCGCATGCGCACCCTCAGGAAAGGATCGAGCGCGGAGAGCGGCTCGTCCAGCAGGAGAATTTGCGGATCGGTGACGAGCGCGCGCGCCAAGGCGACGCGCTGCTGCTGGCCGCCTGACAATTGCGCGGGCACGCGCGCCGCGTAAGGCTCCATGGCGACGAGATTGAGATAGTCCATCGCCTTGGCGTGTCGCGTCGCTTTGTCGACGCCTTTCATCTTCAGCGAAAAGGCGACATTGTCGAGACAGGAAAGATGAGGGAACAGCGCATAGCTCTGGAACATCATCGCCGTGCCGCGCTTGGCCGGCGGCAAGTCGGTGACGTTCGTCGCCCCGATCAGGATATCGCCTTCGCTGGCGCTCTCGTGGCCGGCGATCATGCGCAGCGTCGAGGTCTTGCCGCAACCGGAGGGGCCGAGCAGACAGCAATATTCGCCGGCGGCGACGCGCAGATTGATGGCGTCGACCGCCGTGGTCGAACCATAGCGCTTCGTCACCTGGACAAGTTCGAGATTGGCGGGTTGTGGCATGGCCTCACATGGGGCGAGAGATCCCGTTAACGGTTTAGCAAAGCCCATGCCAAGCTCCGCCGCCGTGTCCGCCGAGAAAAAATTATATGGTATTACATCGGGATAAAGGCGCGGCCGCTGTATCGGGCGCGCGGCGCCGGCGACGTCAGCCGAAATAATGGGCGCCATTGTTCACAATTTCAGCGCGATTGTATACAAATTGGGTTGGCGCCCGTCGAGGATGCGTGACAGACTTCGACAACAATAAAGAGGCGCGCGTTTCGCATGTCTGCGACTGCGATTTCCCCCGGGGGAAGAAAAGAACCGCCGCCGCCGCGCGGCGCCATTGCGGGCGGCTCCAGGGCCGCGGGCGTCTATCGCAGCGTGCACCAGGCCGTTGTCGAACATCGACTGCCGCCGGGCGCCAAACTCACCGAAGAGCAGCTCGCGGCGGTGTTCGGCGTCAGCCGCACCATCGTGCGCAGCGCCCTGCAGGCGCTCGCCCATGATCATATCGTGACGATCTCGCGCCATCGCGGCGCCTTTGTCTCGGCGCCGACGGTCGCCGACGCGCATGACGTGTTCAAGGGCCGCAAGCTGGTCGAAGCGGCGATCGCCCGTGAGGTCGCTCGCCAGATCGGACCTGGCGACATCGCCGCATTGCGCGCCATTCTCGATGAAGAGGAGGAGGCGATGCGGCGCGGCGATCGGCCGACCGTCATCCGCCTCTCCGGCGCATTCCATGTCGCGGTCGCCGCCGTTTGCGGGGAGGGCGTGCTGACCACTTTTCTGCGCGGCCTGATCTCGCGCTCCTCGCTGGTCATCGCGCTCTATGGCCGCGGGGCCGCTTCCGCCTGCGGTCACGACGACCATGTGCAGTTCATGCAGGCTTTGGAGGCGCGCGACGGCGAGCTGGCGGCCGCTTTGATGAGCGAACATCTCGATCACATCCTCGGCGATCTCGACCTGACGCGCGGCGCCAGCGGCCCGGTCGATGTCGCCGCCGTTCTGCGCGAGGGGCTGGCGCTGGCGTGAAGCAAGCCGTCGCCGCGTCGCGGGCTTGACACGTCATTCGTCGTTAAAGAACATAGCCGCCGTCGTCTCAAGAGTTTGAATCAGGGATCGCAGGCGCGCGTCTCTGGCCCGCAAAGCAGCGATTTGGGTTGTCGGGAAGCGCCGAGGATTCGCGGGCGCGATGGCCGGTCCAGTCTTCATCAGTCATTCCTCGCGCGACGTCAAAATCGCACGCGACATTTGCGACGCGATCGAGCGGCGCGGAATGACGTGCTGGATTTCCGGCCGAGACGTCGGGCCGGGCGATAATTTTGGCGATGCGATCGTCGAGGCGATCGAACGCGCCAAAGTGATGGTGCTGGTGTTTTCGACCAACGCCAATAATTCCGAGGAAATCAAAAAAGAGATCGCGCTGGCGAGCCAGCACCGCGTGACGGTGATCCCGGTGCGCGTCGAGGACATCACGCCGAGCGCCGCCTTTCGCTACGAACTCGCCACCCGGCAATGGATCGACATGTTCGTCGACTGGGATCAGGCGCTGAAACGGCTGATCGATCGTATCGCCTCGATACAGGCGCTTGCCGCGCCCGAGGCGATTGCGCCTCCGCCGCCCCCGATACCATTGCCGCGAACCGCGCCTACGCCTGTCACCGAACCGGCGCCGGCGCGCAATAGCTGGCTTCTGATCGCCGTCGGCGTCGCCGCGCTCGTTATCCTCGCCGGCGGCGTCTTCTTCTGGATGCGGCCGGTCCCGGACGGAGGCTTCGCTGCGGACCAGAGCAAGCCGGCGGTTCACGCCGCGAGCGATGCGCCTGCGGTCAAACCTGCGTCGGCGCCTTCGCCGGCCGCGACGATTGTTCCGGCCGCGCCAGCGCCAGTGGTTCAATCTTCTGCACCCGCGCCCATCGTCGCGACGCCGGCGGCGGCCGCGCCTCCAGTCCAACAGGCCAGTCTTGCCGTGGGCGTTGCGCCCGCGGCCAGGCCCGCGTCTTCGCCTGCCGCTTTGCCGGACTCGCAGCCGACTGCGGTTCAATCTTCCGTGATTGCGCCCGTCGTCGCGACGCCGGCGCCGGCCGCGCCGGCAAGCCAGCCGGCCAGTGCTGTCGTAAGCGAGGCGCCCGCAGCCAAGCCCGCGCCAACGCTGCCGAGCGCCGTCGCGGCGCCGAAGCCGGAGCCGGCTCCAGTGACGCCGTCGCCGGCAGTTCAGCCGTCTGCCCCGGCGCCAGCTATCGTCGCGACGCCGACTGAGCCGCCGAAGGCCGAGCCGGTCGCCGATGCGGCCGCTCCGATTGTCGTGACGCCGCCGCCGGCTGCTCCCGCCGTCGCGCCCTCGCAGTCTGTCGCGGTCGTGGCGCCGGCCAATCCCGCCGGCGGCAATTCTCAACCGCCAGACAAACCGGCGCCGACGCCGCCTGTCGCGGAAGCGGCGCCGGCTCCGGTCGCCGCGTCAAAGGCCATCGTCACCGCATCGCTCGCGCCCAGCTCGCCGTCCACCGCCAATACGCCTCGCGCCGAAAAAAAGACCTTCGACGCCAGGAGCTTCAAGGATTGCGAGGCCTGTCCGGAAATGGTGGTGGCGCCGCGCGGCGCCGCCTTGATCGGCTCGCCGTCGCAGGAGACGGCGCGCCTGCCGCAGGAACCGGCGCCGAGCGAGGCGGTCATTCCGGCGCCATTCGCAGTGGGTCGCTATGACGTGACGTTCGACGAATGGGACGCCTGCGTCGCCGAAGGGGGCTGCAATTCCTGGCGCCCAGGCGATTTTAATTGGGGACGCGGCCGCCAACCGGTCATCTTCGTGTCGTGGAAGGACGCCAAGGCCTATGTCGACTGGCTCGCCAGGAAGACCGGCAAGCCCTACCGGCTGCTCAGCGAGACCGAATGGGAATATGCTGCACGCGGCTGCACGACGACCGCCTGTCCCAATCAACCGTTCTGGTTTGGCGCGATCACGCCCGAACTCGCCAATTATGATGCACGCTACGCCTATGCGGGAAGTCCGAAGGGTCTGGCGCGCCGGCGCGCAATTGCCGCCGACGAAGGCGCGCCCAATCCATTCGGCCTGGTCAATATGCTCGGCAATGTGCGCCAATGGGTTGAAGATTGCTGGAGCGCCAATCCCGGTCCGCCGCCCGCCGGCGGCGCGGCGCGGCTCGACGGCGATTGCGGCGAGCGGGTCACGCGCGGCGGCTCCTATGACGACAAGCCTCAGGATTTGCGGGCGGCGGCCCGCGCCTGGGAGACGGTCGACACGCGCTCGCAAAAGATCGGCTTTCGCGTCGCGCGCGCTATGGACCCGTGACCGATCGGCGCCATAGATTAGGGAGACGGTCAGGAGAAGGCCAAGGAGCGTTCCAATGTTCAAGCGCGAATATTGGTTGAAACTGGCGAGGCGGGTCGCGCTTGCCGGTCTTGCTTTGACTATGGCGGGCCTTGCGCATGCGGCCAACAATGCCGCGCCTGCCAAGTCGCCCGCCGTGGCGGCGGCGGCCGCGCCGACCGGCCCGACGCGACGCGCTTTTATTCTCGGCGTCGAGCGCTATAGCGATCCACAGATCCAGCGGCTCGCCCGCTCCGATTCGGACGCCACCGACATTGCCGCCGATCTCGAGCAGCTCGGCTTCGACCGGAAGAACATCACGCTGGCGACGGACCTGCGCGCCAAGGCGGATTTCGACAAGCGCTTCGCCACTTTCCTGGCGACCGTGCAGGAAGGCGATTTCGTCTTCTTCTTCTTTTCCGGCCATGGCATCGGCCTGGAGGCGGCCGACGCCAATTACCTGTTGTTCGCCGATCTGAAGAGCCTTTTCACCTTCACGCGCGACAAGTTGCCCGATCCCGAGCGGCGCCAGCCGGAGATCATCTCGCTGCGCATGCCCTCTTTCGTCGGCGCCTACGAGGCCGAGGAGATCGTCAAGAATGGCGTGTCGGCCGCCGAAGTGATGCAATCGATCGACCGCAGGAAACCCAAGGGCGCCTTCCTCGTGCTCGACGCCTGCCGTTCGCTCGCCGTTCAGACCACCGAGGCGAACTCGACGGTCAGGAGCGCTGATTCGGGCAGCCGCCTGATACCCTCGAAGGACCTGCCGAAAGGCATGATGGTGCTTTATTCCGCCTCGTTCGGCGAACAGGCGGTGGAGAGTTTCGGACGCTTCGACACCAGGCGCAATTCGCTGTTCACTGAAGTGCTGCGCTCGGAGATGCAGCGGCCGGGCCAGACGTTGCAGGCGCTCGCCGATCGTGTCGCGCTGGTGGTGCGCCATTTCGCCGATTCGGGCGGGCGCCAGCAGGATCCCGAGAGCTACGCGAACCTCGGCTCGGCCGACGATTTCACGCTGGTCGATGGAATCGGCGCCGAGCGATTTCGCATTTCGACCGACCAATGCGAGGGTTCGCAAGCCGATTGGCAGCAAATTTCCCAGCAACCGGACCGTGAAGCGCTGGAGCGTCATCGCCGGCGCTTCGCCGATTGCGCGACCGCCGAGCTCGCGCGGCGCGCGCTCGTCAATGTCGTCAGTTCGTCGCAGGATCCGGCGCCCGCGCCGATCGCCAGCAACAATCAGCTCGACGATTGCGACCGCCTCGCCGCCGCCGACAATGATCCGGCCCGTCCGCCCGAAGCGCCCGGCGTGCCGCTTGCAAAAATCGATTTCGATGCGGCGCGCACCGCCTGCAATCTGTCGATCAAGCGCAATCCGCGCATCGTGCGCTATCTGTTCAATCTCGGCCGGGTCGAACAAGCGGCGGCCAATTCGATGCGCCTTGACGATCCGGCGCGCGCCGAGACCACGCGCCGCGCCTATCTCGCGCTCGACGACGCGGCGACGCGCGGCTATGTCGCCGCCCTCTATTATCTCGCGATCCAGCTCAATTACGGCGCTCCGACCGAGGCGGACAACGATCGCGCCAATAAATTGTTGAAACAGGCCGCCGAACAGGGCTTTCCGCTGGCCGCCTATGCGCTCGGCCTGCGCTATGCCGACGGGTCCTTCGGCCTTGAGCGCGACGTCGCGCGCGCCTACGAGTGGCTCGCGAGGGCCGCCGAAAGCGGATCGGTTCCGGCGATGGTCGAAGTCGGCCAGGCCTTGTGGAGCGCGACCGGCGTCTCGCCGCGCAATCCGCACCGCGCCGTCGAATGGCTGCAGCGCGCCGCAGAGGCCGGGTCCAACGCGGCCAAATACGATCTTGGCGTTCATTATTTCTGGGGTTACCGGATGTCGGACGAGAACGGCGATTCGCAGCCGACCTCCGTCCTCTCAGACGAGACCCAGTCGCTGTTGTGGTTCGGGCGGGGGGCGGAGGCCGGCGATCCCGCCGCGCAATATCAGCTCGCCTATCTCATGGAAAAGGGGTTTGGCCTCCCCAATCCGCAGCCGGAGATTTCGGAGCGCTATTACCGGCTCGCCGCCAAGGGCGGCAATGAAGACGCCGAAATCGACTTCGCCGATCGCCTGCGCCTCGGCAAAGTGCTGGTCAAGCCGGAGAATGGCAGCGAAGAAGCGATCGATCTTTTGCAGCGCGCGCTCAGTCAGGGTTCGGCGCGGGCGGCGCGCCGCCTCGCCCTGATCTATCGCAATGGAGAACTCGGCGAGCCCAAATCGCAGGCCAAGGCGATGGGCTACGCCTATCGCGCCATCCATCTGTCGACGCTGACCGATCCGACCATCGAAGACGGCAATCCGATGAACGAGATCCAGGCGGGCATCCTGCTCGCTGAAATGGCGGAGAATCATGAAGCCGAGGACATCAACGGCAATCCGCTGCTAACCAAAGACGAAGTCGACCGGCTCGAGCGCTTCTATGGCAAGGTCGATCCGGTGACCAAGAAGGTGCGGATTCGCCGTCTCCAAGTGCCGCTGGACTGCGGCGGCTCGACCCGGGAAAGAGCGGTCTGGGTATGGGACTGGGGCCGCAATGAATCGCCCACCGAACCGCAATTTCGCGCCATCGAGCACGAAGGCTTCTGTACGGTCGATCCCGTGCTGCGCGCCACTTTGATCGCCAGCTATCTGACGGCGAAGAAGAGCAATGTCGCCTTCGCCGATCTGATCCAGCAGCAGATCATCGCCGCGGCGGCGGCCAATAGTGCGCGAAACAATCGCCGTTAGAAATACAACGCTTCTTGCCCCGGCCTATCGTGGGAATGGGATATACAGGAAGCGTTGGTGTATGTTATGAATTGGTTAAGAATTGCCCTGAATAGCCGGTTCAAGACTTTTCACACGAGGGAATCCGGCTTTTTGCTCTTGCTCGTCGAGGTGGGGCCGTGGTCGTCAAATCTTCTCGCACATCGTTTCCCGTCAAAGGCGCGCTGCTTGGCGCGGTCGCGCTAATTCTGTTCGGCGGCGGCTTCAGCGCGCCGGCCGCGGCGCAGGATTTCATGGGCGCTTTTGGCGGCTTTCTCGGCGGGTTCCACGGAGGCGGCGGCTATTACCGTGGCGGCGGCGGCTATCGTCGCAACTATCACGCCGCCCCGGCGGCGCCCGCCAATCCGAGCGCTCCGTCCGCCGACGATTCCAGTCGCGCCCTGGCGGCGCTCGCCCCGACCAGCCAGGCCCAGCTCCAGGTGCTCAAATCCGTCTCCTACAGTCAGATCCTCGGCGAAGTCGGATCGAACGACGATGAGACCGGGGTCGGCAAGACCACCGTCAGCGGCGAAGCCGATCGCGACTACACCAGCAAGATCGAAGATCTGATCAAGCGCATCAAGGCGACGCAGAAGGCGCAAGGCTCGACCAAGGAGGGCGACATCAGCGAACATGGGATATTGGAATCGCTGACCGCCGCCTACAAGGCGGCCAATCTGCAGCGTTTCGAAACATTCCTCGGCGAAAACTGGTCCGCCGAACGCCTGCGCGGCATGATCATCGAGCGCGCCTCAAGCGAGATCGGCGGCCTGTTCGACGGCACCAATCGCGGCGCCGTATCTATGAGCGATCTCGACACGCTGATCAAGAAATCGGCGGTGAGCGTCTATACCCGCCTGTTCGAAACGTCCGAACTGCTGGCCGCCAATCGCAGCTCGTCGCTGTTCGTGCAGCGGCTTTATCAGGTGCATGGCGATCTGATGAACGGCGAAGTGCGCGAGGATGCCGAGCAGCTTCTGTTGCGCGCCTCCAGCGCCGGCGTCGCGACGTTCGATCCGCTATTGCGCCGCGACCCGAATGGTTTCGCGCTGCGCTATCGCGCCCAGCGCATCATTTTCGATTGCCTGTCGTCCAATGTCGAGGCGATCTCTTCCGCCGACAATGGCATTGCCACGCCCGCCGAGATCGAGCAGCGCATCCTCGACACCGACGACAAGCAATGTTCGAAATGGGTCGCCGCCCAATTGCAAGGCCCCGACGGCAAGGTGAAGCCGCAGGAGCCGATGCCGCTGCGCGCGATCTGGTCGGAATCCGGCCCGAAGGACGACCCGTCGATGTATACGCGGGCCGCCGATCTGTAGCTGTCGGCAGCGGATGCGCGACAGGTTTCGTGAAATCGGCGGCGGCTCGCCTGCCGATCCATAGGCGCGACGCGCCGTTCCCGCAATCTGCCCGCGCCGCAACGTCGATGCCTGACGCGATGCTGCGCAAGAGCGCCGAGAGCGTCGTCCCGCCGCGCATTCCTTCGATCGCATGCGCACGTCAATTCCGAGTCGCCAAGATCACATCTGATCAAATGCGCGCGGAAAACATCCGGCAGGATAGTTGCGCAGACGAGGATGCGCATGGAGCCCATCGAAAAAGCGCTGTGGTTCATTGAAAACCGCCTGTCGGGAGAGATTTCCCTGGCGGACATCGCCCGATCGGTCGGCGTATCCAGTCATCATCTGGCGCGCGCCTTCGGCGAGGCGACCGGATTATCGCTGATGCGCTACGCCCGCGGTCGCCGGCTCAGCGAAGCCGCCCGGTCGCTGGCGGCGGGCGCTCCCGACATTCTGGAAGTGGCGATCGGCGCCGGATATGGCTCACATGAAGCCTTCACTCGCGCGTTTCGTCAGCAATTCGGCGTCACTCCGGAAACCTTGCGCGCCGGGGGCTGTCCGAACAACACGCAACTTGTGGAGCCAATTCGAATGGATAAGACCCTTCTGACCGAACTCGATTCTCCGCGCCTTGTGCATGCCGGGGAGTTGCTGATCGCCGGCATAGGCGCACGCTATACTTTCGAAACCAACCAGGGCATTCCGGCCCAATGGCAGCGGTTCGCCCCCAATATCGGCCATGTCCCGAACCAGGCCGGCCCAGAGACCTACGGCCTCTGCGCCAACGGCGACAATGACGGCAGCTTTGAATATGTCACCGGCGTCCGGGTCTCAGACTTTTCCGAGTTGCCGCGGGATTTCAGCACGGTGCGCGTGCCGGCGCGACGCTATGCGGTGTTCGCCCATCACGGTCACGTCTCGCAACTCCGCCGGACGCATTACACAATCTGGAACAAGTGGATCCACGAAGGCGGAATCGAAATCGCCGATGCGCCAAACTTTGAGCTTTATGGGAAGGAATTCGATCCGGTGACGGGAACGGGGCCCATCGAAGTCTGGATGCCGGTCAACGTCTAGCGCGCGATCGAAACGGGCGGGCGCCCGGCGATCGTCGAGCCGGCGCATGAAGTCGAAGAGATGAGTCCCGCGGTCCATGGAATGCGAATGGCGTTCCAGTGGGCGGCGGGCAAGATATTTGAGCGGAAGGTTTTTATTGAGATGCCCGGCGGGCAGGTCTTGTTGACGCAGCGTGTGGCTCGCGATCCCACCTTGAGGGTGTTGGAGCGCGTGCCGTCTGGCGAGAGCGAGGGTGTCGCGCGGTGGTCGGCGGGCGTCGTCGCCGGGGAAGTTTGAACTTCCTACGCGGGGCAAGGGATTGGCCAATTTTGAGGTCGTCGCTGGTCCGCTGTGGGGGGATAGCCGACGATCACTCTTCCCGCAGCCCCGCCTTGCGCAAGCCCTCAGCAACCGCTGGAGTTTTCGGATAACGCTCGGCAATGTTTTTGACGGTGAGCTTGGGGTTGAGTTTCTGGGCCTCCACGACCGCGGCCTTCGCTTCGTCCATGCGATTTGTCATCGCGTAGGCCGTCGCGAGAATTGCGTACGCGGGAAAAGTCTGAAGTCCCGCGTCGATAGCGCGGTGGCATTCATCGATCGCATCGTCGAAATGTCCGAGACCTATGTCGGATGAGGCTAATG
>Ga0209006_10000667_pt1 | contig 31926 bp, 30 predicted proteins | sample JacPin_JW_Ref_O2_FD_188567 | JGI IMG/M metagenome (GOLD analysis project Ga0209006, IMG submission 188567) | Forest soil microbial communities from Algoma, Ontario, Canada - Jack Pine, Ontario site 1_JW_Ref_O2 (SPAdes) (version 2) | ecosystem: Environmental > Terrestrial > Soil > Boreal...
TCGACCACCTCGACGAGCTTCGTCGAGCCTTCTCCGTCGCGTCCGCTAGCCAAGCCGCCGGTTCCCGCATCACCCGCCGCGGAAGCCAAGCCAGAAGTTCCGGCCACGCCAAAAGCAATCCCGCCCAAGCCCGCGAGTGAAGCACCCGCGCCGCCGGCTCCCAGAATGGTGACGCCTGCTTCCGTAGCTGCCACTTATCGGCCACCGTCGGTGGTGGTAATTCCGCCGAGGGTTCCGCCTGCACCTCCGGCACCGGTAACTCAAGCCGGTTCGGCCGCTCCGAGTGCAAGCGCTCCAAAGGTCGCGCCGCCTGCCATCGCAGTTCCGCCGCGAGTTATTGCACAGCCCCCCGCAACACCCGCGGCAACAGTTCCACCCGCAGCGCAGACCCCGGCTAATGCTAATGCTAATGCTAATGTTACGCAGATGCCGAGCGCGGCTCCCCCTCGGCCGGCAGCTCCGATTGTGCCGCCGCCGCGAATGATCATGCCGCAGACCGGACCACGTCCGGTGTACAAAGCGCCTTTGCCCGTGCCCGGAGCGCCGCCCCAGCAAGGTTCAATTTCACGGCCCGCGCCAGGACGTCCCGTGCCTGGCCAGCCGATTTTTCAGCGCACCGCGCGTCCGCAAGCACCCGGAGCTCCCCGTCCACCGCTTCGTCCGGGCGAACGACGGCCCATGCATCCCACCCGCGTGGCCCCCGCTGGAGCGCGTCCGCTCGGCGTAGGTCCGGGAGCAGGAATGGCACCTCCAGGACCGGTGCGTCCAGGAGCGCGTCCAGGAGCTCCATCACGGCGGCCGGGACAACGATATGTGCCGCGAGGCGTGAAGGAAGGCCCGATGAAGGGCTACACTCCACCGCCGCGCATGAGCATCAGCAATGAGCCGGCGCCAATCACGCGCAACATCACCATCACAGAAGGCATTTCAGTAAAAGACCTTGCCGAGAAGCTGGGTATTCGCGCCAAGGATGTCATCGCACGTCTCGTGGTTCGAGGTGTATTCGCGACCATCAACCAGACGCTCGACGCGGAACTGGCCAGCGAAATGGCGCGCTTCTTCGGAGCCGACACTGAAGTCATCACCTTCGAAGAACAGGCCGCAAAAGACACGACCGAAGCCACCGAGAGCAGCGAAGAAGGCGCGGAGGCGATCCCGCGTCCGCCCGTCGTCACCATCATGGGCCACGTCGATCACGGCAAAACCACGCTGCTCGATTCCATCCGTTCGACCAACGTTGCGGGAGGCGAAGCGGGCGGCATCACGCAGCACATTGGCGCATACAAGGTTGCGATCACGGATAAAACATCTCCTGCTTTCGGACGCGAAATCGTGTTCCTCGATACACCCGGTCACGAGGCGTTTACCCGCATGCGTTCGCGCGGCGCGAAAGCCACCGATATTGTTGTGCTGGTCACCGCGGCCGACGACGGCGTCATGCCGCAGACGGTAGAAGCAATCGATCACGCTCACGCTGCGGAAGTTCCCATCATTGTCGCAGTCAACAAAATCGACAAACCCGGCGCGTTGCCCGAGCGAGTCAAGAAGCAACTGGCCGATCGCGGACTTGTGCCCGAAGAATGGGGCGGCAAGACCGTATTCGTCGATGTTTCCGCTAAACAAAAGACGAATCTCAACCTGCTGATGGAAATGATTCTGCTCACCGCCGACTTGCAGGAATTGAAAGCCACTCCTGTACGCGCGGCGAGCGGCTTGGTACTCGAAGCCAAACTCGATCGCGGACGCGGCCCGGTGGGAACCATCCTGGTGCAGAATGGCACGCTCCGCGCCGGTGACAACTTTGTCGTCGGCAATGTTTACGGAAAAGTTCGCGCCATGTTTGACGATCGCGGCAAGCCGCTGAAAGAGGCTGGACCTTCAACTCCGGTCGAGATCATCGGCCTGGAAGGATTGCCGCAGGCGGGAGATCAATTCGTAGTGGTGGCCGATCGCGAGAAGGCACGCGACATTTCCGACTACCGCGAGCAGAAATTCCGCGAAGCGACGCTCGCCAAGAGTTCGCGAGTCTCGCTTGAAGGCCTTGCCGAGCAGTTAAAAACTGCCGGCATGAAAGAACTGAACGTCATTCTGAAAGCCGACGTACAAGGTTCGGTCGAAGTGCTGGGCGACTTGCTGGGCCGTCTCTCGAACGACAAAGTCCGTTTGAAACTGCTCCGATCGGGTATCGGCGCAATCACCGAAACCGATGTGCTGTTGGCTTCAGCGTCGAACGCGGTCATCATCGGGTTCAACGTGCGTCCAGAACGCAAAGCGCAGGAACTGGCCGATCAGGAAAAAGTCGACATTCGCCTGCACTCGATCATTTACGAACTCCAGGATGAGATCAAGCGCGCCATGACCGGCCTGCTCGAACCGACCATCAAGGAGAACTACCAGGGCCGCGCCGAAGTGTTGCAGACCTTCCGTATACCAAAAGTTGGAACCATCGCTGGTTGCCGTGTAACCGATGGCCTGATCAAGCGCGATTCCGAAGTGCGCTTGCTGCGGGATAACGCGATGGTTTTCAAAGGCAAAGTCAGTTCGCTGCGCCGCGTGAAAGACGATGTTTCGCAAGTGACGAGCGGCATGGAGTGCGGTATCTCGATCGCGAACTACGGCGACATCAAGGCTGGCGACGTGATCGAGGCGTTCGTCACGGAGCGGATCGCGGCGGAAGCGATCAAGTAGTTAAATCTCAAGAAGTTTTCCAAAAAGAAAGGGCGCGGCATTTTTGCCGCGCCCTTCTTGTTTAAGCACTCCGGCTCTACTTCTTTTGACGCCGAGCGTTGTGCGGTTTGACGAAGGGGTGGATTATTGGAATCACGTGCGCTTGTTGCTGTTGTTGCACCATCGCTTGACCGCTGGGTGTGTTCTGCAGTTCATACGTCCCCACCGACAGCTGGTCCTGGTCGCCCTCGACGATCAAAACGGTTGAGGCGTTCACAACGTAATACTCCAGCGACAAAATTCCAATGAACGTCTTAGGCGTGGTGACGCTGATTGCGCCACGGCCGGTAGCAGGAGAATCAGGAGCGTAGTTGCCCGACAAGGCCGAGTTTGAAACCGGACCGCCGTTAAGAATCGAATTCTCGTCCAATACGCCAGTCATATTTGTGGCCGGCGACGCAGTAGTCGTGGCATTGAATTGGGCAATGTCATCGACCTCGGCGACATCTCCAACGTTGTCGAAATTCAGGCCGGTGAGGTTCAATCCATAGCCTGCCGGTGGCGTGAAAGCGGTTGCGGTTTGATTGTAGGCAGCGCCCTGGAAAAACCCTGCACCGTCGTTCTCCAGCATTAGAACTCCGGCGGTGGTGGGATATGCGGCGAATTGAAGATTCGGTGTAATGCCATTAGTGAAGGTAGTCGTTGCCAGTTGGCACCGTCCTCCCGCAAATGGAGCGGATGCATTGCACGTTGCGGAGAATGGTTGCACGGTGCCAGTACTGCCAGCGTTGTTAAAGTCTTCCAGGCCAGCACTAAGGTTTCCGTTCGTGTCGGTCGTGACGTAGCCACCAGCAACTACGGGGTCTCCCTCATCATCCACGCCGGAAAGGGTATAGACCAGCTGACCAGCGGTAAACGTGGTTATTTGCGTGAAGGCGTCGCCGGAAAGTGTCAATCCCGAAGTATCGGTCTCAATAAGTTTCAGGTGAGTGGAGTCGATGACCCACACATCGAAGAGCAGCGAGCCAAAGTCGGTATTCAGCGTCGCGGTCCCGAAAGTGCTTGATGAGAGCACGACCGTACCAGTAAGAGGCAAGTTTGCGAAGGCCGATCCGTTGTCGTTGACGTCCTGAACGCCAGTAGTGATGTTGCCGGAACCATCGAGGGTGAATCCGCCCACGGAACCAAGAGAGTTCTGGCTGGCGTCGGATCCAGAAAGAGTGAAGGCAAACGCTCCGAGCGAGCCCTCAGGAGCCGTGCCCTGTGTGTCGATGGTGCCGCTGCCGGTCCCGGTGGTGTCAAACCGGGTGATGAGACCGTGGTTGTTCGAGCTCAAGACGAAATCAGCGCCGAAGTTTCCTTGCGGAGTGATGAGCGTCAACGTGCCGCGGCCATCCTGATTGACGCTATAGTTGCTCTTGCTCAGAGCTTGGCCAGTGAACACTCCACCGATATTTTGATCATTGATGTCCACCGTACCGCCCGTAATATTGCCGTTGCCATCGGCCGTCACTGTTCCTACGATCGCGAACAATGAAAATGTCGAGGAATTGTAGTCCGTTCCCGCCATTGAAATAACGTAGGTTCCGGTGAAATTGCTGTTGGTGAAACCATTGTTGTTGGGGGTGCCATTATTACTGGAGCCGCAGCCGAGGCTCAAAATAATGCCTGAAATCGCCGCCAGCAACATGAATGTTCGGCTGGCACACTTAGTGGGAGCAAGGGGATTCATGACACACTCCTGTGTTTGAAATGGGCTAACCCGAATTGTAGAAGAAAGTTGCGCGGGAAAAAACTGTCAGGCGATTTTTCAGTCGCAGTTTGGCCGTTTCTTAACCAGGCAGTACAAAATTTTACAATTGGATTCCGAGATCAAGATCGACGGTATCTGGTTTTGTCGGAGGGAAAGGGCCCTCCATGAACCGAAGCCGGGCAGCGCTTCAGTTCGAAGCCGATTTTCCCATGGACTTGGGAGCTGGCGGCGCAGCCGTTTTGGCGCGAAGAACTTCACGGACTTTCTTCGCCAGATTCTGCAGCGTGAATGGTTTTTGCAGAAACGCGGTGGCTGGCCCCAGCGCTCCCTGGGTGACGACCGCATCTTCGGTGTATCCAGAAAGATAAAGCACGCTGATGCCGGGACGCAGGGCAATCAATTTTTTCGCCAGTTCACGGCCGCCGATGCCGGGCATGACCACATCGGTTATCAAAATATCGATGGTCTGCTTGTGGGATTCAGCCATCCGCAGACCGCTCTCGCCATTGTCCGCTTCCAGAACGTTATAGCCGCGTGAGGAAAGAGTGACGCGCACCAGTTCGCGCACCGACTCTTCATCCTCTACCAGCAAAACAGTTTCACAGCCGCCGGCATCACTCGGTTGCGCCTTGGCGGGGGTAGACGCTTCGGCGGATTCTTCGACCCGAGGCAGGTACACATAGAAAGTTGTGCCCGCACCGACTTCGCTCTCCGCAAAAACATATCCGTTGCTCTGTTTGACGATCCCGTAAACGGTGGAAAGACCAAGGCCGGTACCTTTGCCTTTTTCCTTGGTGGTAAAAAATGGTTCAAAGATGCGCGACTGCGTTTCCTTATCCATGCCATGCCCAGTGTCGGAAACAGAAAGCACGGCATAGCGTCCCGGTTGAATGAAGCGATGCGCGGAGAAATTCTGCTCCACATTTACGTCGCGGCTAGTGAGCGTGAGCTTGCCGCCTTCGGGCATGGCGTCTTTGGCATTGACCACCAGGTTCATGATGACCTGTTCCAGTTGACCCGCGTCGGCGCGCGTGCGTCCCGTTTCAGAGGAGAGGCGTGTAACCAGTTCGATATTCTCGCCGATCAGAGGACGCAGCAGGCGCTCCATGTCGCCAATGACAGTGTTGACGTCGACCACTTTGAGCTCCAGAAGTTGTTTTCGGCTAAACGCCAGTAACTGGCGAGTCAGGGTAGCGGCCCGATCGGCCGCCTGCTGAATGGACTGCACCTTGAGATGCAGATCGCTATTTTGATCGAGCTGTTCGAGCAGAACCTCGGTATATCCGTTAATCACCATCAGCAGGTTGTTGAAATCGTGGGCAACGCCTCCCGCGAGGCGCCCGACGGCGTCCATCTTCTGCGCCTGCCGCAGTTGTTCTTCGAGTTGCCGGCGATCGGTGATGTCTTCGGCAATCAGTTCCAGCACTTCTTCCGGCTCATCGTTGCCGACGGAAGCGCTGCCACTCAAGCGCACGATGATTACGCGTCCATCTTTCCGTCTCCACTGCACTTCGACCCCGTTGAGTGCTCCAGCGCGGCTGTAGTCTTCGGCCAGGCGGTCTAATCCGAGCGGACTGACGAATACATCCCGCCGCACATTCAACTGCAGCAGATCCTCGACCGATGTGTAACCCAGCATGTTGATAAGAGCGGGATTGACATCCAGAAATCTTCCGCGGAGAGTGCAGCGGCAAATGCCGAAAGCGGCGCTCAAGATCAGGGATCGGGATCGCGCCTCGGAACGGCGCAGAGCCTCTTCATAGCGCTTGTGCTCAATGGCCGCGGCGAGTTGCTGCGACACGAATTTTAAAATCTCGCGATCGCGTTCAGCGAAGCGGCTGTTTTCGTTGTAGCACTGTACAACCAGTGCTCCGATGCAGACCGTCCCACTTTTCAGTGGAACACCCAGCCAGTCGAGGGACATGGCGCCGATCAATTCCACCTCGCCCCGCCGGACCAGATCTTCAAAAATTTGCGGTGTTGCCAGTAGCGGTTCGCCCGAACGTAAAACGTACTCCGTCAGACCGCGGCCAAGAGGCTTCGGGGCGGGCGCGGTATCGGCTTCATCGACGAAATAAGGAAAGCTCAACAGCTGAGATTGCGGATCATAGAGAGCAATATAAAGATTGCGCGCATACATCAACTGGCCGACGATGTTGTGAATCGCGGCGAAGAACTGTTGCAGATCTTCCGCCGACTGGCTGCGCGCGGCAATCGCGTACAAAGCGGCATTCAGTTCTTCGGCACGCTTTTGCTCGGTGATTTCACGATAGGAAGCATACGATCCCACCCGTTTGTCGTTCAGGATCACGGGAGAAGTGGAGAGCAGCACTTCGACAAGTGAGCCGTCCTTACGTTGCCGGCGGGTTTCAAGCGAAACCTTGCGTTCGGTCTTGATGCATTCGGCGATCCACGCGGTTTCGGCATAGCGGTCGGGAGGAACGATAAGACGGTCCAATCTTTTTCCCGTGGACTCGCCGGCGCTATAGCCGAACAGACGGGCAAATTCACCGTTGATCCGTAAGATGTTTAGTTCTTCATCGACAATGCTGATGGCCTCAGGGGCGTTCTCGATCAGTTGTTCGAAGTAAGCTTTCTCCACGGTTAATGGAACGCCTGCTGGGATCGCTGTAACAGGCTCTAAAGAATGCCCATTCGTGGGTGGAGAATGATCTGTCGGAGTCGCCGCGATTGTGGATGAAGAGCTTGACGACTCCGCCGGACTAAAAATGGGCGCCACCCCGTGATCGTAGGTTTCACGTTGCGCGCTCGCCTGCGGCAATTCGGTTGACGTTGTTGCCGGGGCGATTTTCTCACCCATACGGTCCTTCCCAGAGTGCACAGAGGTTAGTGCGATGGTAGCGGCGGCGACTGATTCGACGATAGTTACGGGGGTAATGGAGTGTTGTAGACGGATTGGTGGATACGCTCAGGAGGCATTCGCCAGCATGACGCATATCTGGCGGAGAAGCAGGCGTTGCTCATCATTCACAATCAGAAACTCGAACCCGCAACGTAGTCCGGCGCAGTAACGCACTATGGCCCTAAGTTTTATCTCGTGAGGAGGCAGCGGAAGAGGAAACTCCAGAGAAACCACCTCGCCGACCTGGAATTCGCCGCTCAGAGTCGCGCCGATGCCGTCCTGGCCCAGTTCGTTGGTGCGGCCCCAGCACGAGGCGGTCAGGCCGTCGCGGAAGACCGATGCCTGAATTCGAACGTCAAAACGATAACGGGAGAAACGCCGCTGCCGACGTAAGGCTGCGGCCGTGGCTTGGGATTGGTCGCTCAATCCAGAGTCTCCATTCGCAATAGTCCTTTCAATCTGGGTTGCCGGCCGGGGATGGCTCCATTGGTTGTCTGTCAAGTGATTGTCTGTCAAGACCTGGGTTGTCTCAACGGCATTAAAGTCCATGTACTAAGGAAGCGAGTGTGAAACATTATGCGCATCGCAGGCCATGAGCATATGGGCATACGATGAGTATCTTCTGAACCCCTCGTTCCCGCCGAATTACGCTCAATCGGATCCGCCTATACCCGGTAAAGCTGCGTAAAGACGCGTGACAGACCGGCCCGCGGCATCTACCATTGGAGACGCGTCCAAATCCTATGTCGTACCGCTCAAACGCCGCCGAAGCCTGGTATCCCGACCCGAAATCCGCCTCCGAGTCTGATCTACCTTTGGATCTGCTGCCGCCGGCGAGCTTGACTCGGCCCCTCTGGCGTTCGTTGGTTGGCAACCTGCGCGATACTCTCGCACCGGAAAAATTGCCCCCCCTGCAGCTCACTTCAAGGCCGGTGGATGTTGGTCTGGCGCTTGGCGAACGTCTGCGGATGCCCTGGTTTCGCACCGTGTTTACCAACATCGGCGACGTGCTCTCGCCGGAGGCGCTGCCGCCCCTGGAACTGGAATCCCAGCCCGTCGATGTCGGCGAACTCATTACCGACCGCCTCAGCCATTTCTGGTGGGGATCGTTGCTGCGGAGTCTGGCCGACCGCGTCGCTCCGGAATCGCAACCAGCTCTTACTCTGAGTGCCAAGCCCATTTCTGACATTATCCCGAAGTCTTGGTTGCTGCTGCCACTCTGGTCCGAGGTTGTGGACACTCCGAAGGTGTTCTATCCCGATAAGCCGAAGCCGGTCGATGCCGCGCGACCCATGAATTTGCAGCCTGTGTCAGTGCCCGTCGAAAAGCGAGATCCGGTGCCGGAGCTTACCGCTGCCGATCTCATTCGCGATATACGGCGGTCGCGCATTCGTCAGCGCATCTGGATCAGTCTCGCTGCGGCGCAGGTGGTTTATATGGTGCTCGCCGCCGCCGGGAAACTCTAGAAAACAGCAACATTATTGCCGCAATCCCATCCAGCCCTCGGCGATCACCATGGAATTCCCCGGATTGCGCGCGTCATATTTTACTGAAGTCGGCAGGCCCAACCGGCAGGAATGCAGATTGATCCACTGCCGAAGATAAGTGACATCCTGCGACGCTTCGTAGGAAACTCCCGCGACATCGTATTGATAAATCAACATCGTAGCGGGGCGGTTCAGGGCCGTCGTGATTTCCTGGACATCGATCACGGTGCCGTCGGTGATGCGTCCGACCGTATTGAGCCACGTGCGGCGTTCGCGCTCTATGTCATCCGCAGTTTTGGTCTTGCGACGCAGCAGGGAGTACGCGGCGAGTGCCAGGCCGATTGCACTCAGCGCCAGCGTGTAGAGACGAAGCGAAATCATCGGCAAACGGAACCTGAGCCTTTCGTTCTGTCTTCCAGAATAAGCTGTAATCTCTCCGAGCGCCAAGGGGACCAAGGTGCGCCAACCAGAGCCTCACGGATTTAACAAGAAAGTGACAGTTCTTTGACAACTTCGAAGTTGCCGAAGCCTAGATTGTGCTCGTTGAGCAAGTTCTCGCCGCGAGACGAAACGAGCTCACAGTCGGCTGCAATTTCTTGCCGCCGGCATCGATTTCAACGAGCTCGATCTGCCATGCGCGTGCCGGAGTCGTGGGCGACTTTTACGGGGCTAACGGCACCGTTATGAAGATAGGGCTCGGGGAACAGGGGACGGTCCCACACCCGCCCCCTGATTGTCCTCTTTAGCTTTGACTGCCGGCCGGAACTCCTGGTGCGCCCGCCACTTTCTCCTAATCGGATGCTGGTGCCATCGCTGTAACCTTACTCGCACCCTCGCATCTTATGGCTGGCCCTGCGAAATCAGTGCCACAAATCCCTTACCAATTCAAAACCGGAGATGTGACCCATGAAGAGCACGCTTGTAAAGCTGATGTCCGTAGCTATGTTGTTTAGTGCTTTGGCCTTCGCGCAATCTAGCGACACGATGAAGAAAGACGATGCAAAGAACGATCAAATGCAGGGCGATACCATGAAGAAGGACGATATGGCAAAAGACTCGTCCAAGAAACAGAAGAAAACTAAAAAGACGAAGAAGACCACCGATACAACGAAGAAAGACGAAATGAAGTCCGACGACAACATGAAGCACTAAGCGTCAACCAGTACGCTTCACTGAACTCTCGCACAGCTTCACAGCAGAGATACATCACTTGGATGGGCGCTACAGCGCCCGCCAAGCTTTCTTGCTACCCGGCCCACCACTCGATTCCGGGGAAATCCTATTCTTGGTACTCGGGCTCTCGCTTCCATCCCGAAAGCATGGAAACGAAATTCGACCAGCCGTGCAGCGCCACCATGATCAGATGTCCCGGTATAAATGCGAGAAATCCGCACATCGCAGCGAAATGCCAGATTCGCGTCAGATGAAATCCGCCGAACAAAAATGCCAGCCATGAGAACTGGGTAGGCTTATACAAGACCATACCGGTCAGAAGCGAAAGTATGCCAAACCCAATCGTCGATGTGTAAGCCAACTTCTGCAGCGGGTTGTACTGCCCATCCGCAGGCGGCTTCGGGCCAAAGAAAAAGTAATGACGCGCCATTGGCCAGACGCCCGGAATGTCGCGCGGCGTGAACAGCATGGTCCGGAAATGACCACTGGCGACCTGATAGATCGCGTAAAACACGCCACTCGCGGCAAACAACCACATGAATGTGAAATGCCACTGCAATGCCCCGCCGAGCCATCCCCCTAGCGTGAGCGATTTGGGAATGTCGATTAGAATTTTTTGCGGAATCTTCGGGCCAAAGCTAGGAAAGGCGCGGAAAATCCGAAGTCCGCTGGTAATCATGACAAACAAGCTGATGGCATTGACCCAGTGCGTAATGCGGATGGGAAGCGGATGCTCGTAAGCGGCGCGAACTAAGTCAAGTTTTGGTGTTTCGGACACCGAGCCCGTCGTGGCAACTCGATTGACGGCATCTGAATTGACGGGATCTCGATTGACGGCATCGGTATGTGCGGCCCCAGGCTCGACCTGTGCCGCCTTACCAGCCCCCGCAACCTGCGAAGCCGGACCCTCGACGGCCTTCTCCGCGGCCAGGGCTTTCGCCGCGACCGTCTCGGGATCAAGTGACTCACTTCGAATAGACTCGTTCGGAATAGACCTGCTTGGAACTATGGTACCCGCGATCTCGGGTTCCGCAGCTCGTTCCAAAGTTGGTTCTGATATCGAAGCGCTATCTTTTCTCTCGTCGTTCTTTTCGCCCGCCATCACAGCCCTCCGAACCAGCTATAGCCCTGATCTTCCCAATAGCCAGTCTTGCCGGCTTTCAGGACATTGGTGATGCGAAACGTGTCGAGATACTTTGCCTGCTTGTATCCGAGTTTCGTCGGCATTTGCAGACGTAGAGGAGCGCCATGCTTGCGGTCGAGCGGCTGCTCGTACATTTCATAGCAGAGCAGCGACTGGGGATGCAGTGCCGAAGCCATATCAATCGACTCGTAATAGTCATCCGAGCATTCCACTTCCACAAACCGGGCATTCGTATTAGCGCCTATTAGCCTGAGGAAATTAGAAATCGGAGTGCCGCCGAACGCTCCGATAACGTCCCAGCCTTCCACGCAAACGTGGCGCGTGTTCTGGTTGAGTTTCGGTAACGCCCGAATTTGCGCCAGCGTGTATTCCCCGGGATGTTGTACGTCGCCCTCGACAGTCAGCGTCCACTTTTCTAGATCCACTTCTGGATCGAGCACGTCGTAACCGTTGTATGGAAACTTGGCAAAGGGTGCGACTTCTGAACGCGAATACGTTTGAGCACGATGCTTTGATCGAAATAGAACTCCCGACGCCCAGTCGCTGAAATGGACTCCAGCCTCAACCAGATGATCGCTCAACTTCGGGAACGCAAAGACTCCCAGCGCCGCCACCGGAGCTAGCTTCAGCAACTCGCGGCGACTAAGCCGCTTCAGTTCTTTGTCCTGGAGTCGTTTAATCATGCGATTTCTCTCGGCAAAAGCGACCTAAGCACTCTCCCATGGGATTCGAAAGTCGGCGCCAAGTTTCACCCGATCGCTCGCTCGACAAGATTTCCATCCCCTCCCCTGCTATCAGAGGATCGCAAGCGCCCATTGTATGCTCTTCGATTCGCTCGTCTTATCATGTGTCAGGTCGGACACACTTGCGCTAGGCCGACCACATAATCTCATCTGGAACCTGCGCTAACTCCTTTATTGTCATATTCCTGCCACTGGTCGCCAGCGTGCCTTTGTCAGTTACGCAGGCATGGAGGCAATTGTGGAAACACTCTTACAAGCTCTCACCATCATTGGCGGTCTGACTTTCTCGCTCGCTACGTCACTGCTCATTGAAGAACTCATTTTCGGACAAATTGTGCGCACGGCCTTTGCCCGCCGCCCGCAAAATCCCAAGCACTTCTCGGAACGGTAATAAGAAACGGTCATAACCTTTTGAAGGGAGTACCACCATGCTGCTATTGAAATACCTGCTGCTGAGCGCCGGAATCGCGATGTTCCTAATCGCCGCCGCAATTCTCTCCCACGACGCTTACCTGTTCGTTATCTGGCAACGCAAACGTCTACATCCAGACCCCGAAGCGGGAGCACCGATTCCCGCGCCCGCACTCCGCTGGCGAACTTCCGCTGCCCTCGTCATGCTTGCCTGGGCTCCCCTCCTTATTTCCGCCGGAATCGTCATCGTCCCCAGCGGAATGGCTGGGGTTCGAGTTAGTCAGACCAAGGGCACCCTGGCTGGAACCCTCTATCCCGGTGTCCATTTTGTTATGCCCTTAGTAGAGCGCGTGGCCCTGTTCAACACGAGAGACCAGTTATTTACCACTGGCCTCCGCGAAGACTCGTCGGCCAAGACCGCGGCGAAAAGCGGGGACACGCGCGAGGATCTGAACGTCCAGGCAAAGGAAGGACTTACTCTAGGCCTGGCCATCACCGTTCGCTACCAGATTGATCCTAAGCGTCTCGACTACATCGAAGCCAATTTGCCTCAGCCCTTGGAAAAGGAAATCGTGCCCGCCGTCGTAGCCACTGCATGGCGCGAACTGGTTCCGGAATATTCAGTGCGAGAAGTCTTCTCCGCCAAACGCGAGGAAGTCCGCCGGCGTTCCGCGGAAATGATTCGCAAGCGGCTGGCGGGCGACGGCATCGTGGTGAAAGAAGTAATGCTGCGCGACATCGAATTGCCCGAGGAATACGCCAAAGGCCTCGAATCACTGTTACTTAAGGAACAGGAAAATGATCGCATGGGCGTGGAGACTGAGATCCACCAGAAGCAGATTAAAATCACCGAGGCTGACGCCGACTCCGCCAAGGTGCAGGAAGTGAAACAGGCTGAAGGTCAAGCGGCTGTGAAAGTACTCCAGGCCAAGAGTGAAGCTGACGCTATGCAGTACACATTGCCATTGAAGCAGAAACAGATTGAGCAATCGAAACTGGAAGCCGAAGCGCGCAAGGAAGCAACCGTCAAGAACGCCGAAGCCGCCGGCGAAGCCAAGCTCATTGACAGCAAAGCGGAGATGGAGAGGCGCAAAATGCTGGCGCAAGCCGAAGCCGAGCGCATCCGCCTGACCGCTGCTGCCGACGCCGAACGCATGACCAGCGAAAGCGCCATCCTGAAACAGAATCCGCTCTTGATCAACAAAATCGTAGCCGAGCGCCTCTCTGACAAACTGCAGATCATGATGGTGCCTGCGGACGGAAAATTCTTCTTCACCAACGATGTTCTGCGCGGCATGGGCGCACCGGGTCACGTCAGTCAAGCCGAAGACGTAGAAGGATCGGAGGCCAAGTAAGAGCTCCTGTCTCAGGTGTCAGGTCTCAGCGGAAGAGTATGACTAAACGGTTTCTCTAAGAACCGGCACCGCGAACCCCTCATCGAGACTTTCCTTATGACAAGCCCCCTGCCATCTCCGCGCTATAATCAGCGCATTCCGCAAATGCGAGCGCGAACCTCCAGAGGTCTGCGACTGATTTGGCTGAGTTCGTTGTTCCTCGCGATCATTCTTACTCCGCTCAGGATTCAAGCGTCTTCCTTGGGAGACACGGCTCGAACACTGGCGCAACGGATCGCATCCGCTTCCGGACCGGGAGCATTCGCGCTCGATCTCAGCAACCGGTCTTCGCTGGACGAAAAATCGGTGCGCGAAATACGCAGTTCTCTCGAAGCCCAGTTACAGGCCGAGGGCATTACCTCTACCAAATCCGAGCAAGCGGCCGGGAAGATCACAATCGTCCTTTCCGAAAGCCTGCGCGAATACGTTTGGACGGCCGAGATCGCGATTGGTTCCGACGCAAAGAAGGTCGTGCTTGTTTCATTGCCGCGGCCACCCACGGGAACGTCCTTCGCCGCCGCCCTGCCCATCGTACTCAAAACAACTCTTCTGTTCACTCAAGAGCAGCCAATCCTCGACGTCGCCATCGTCGATATGCCTGGAGGTTCGCGCCTGATCGTTCTGGGTTATGGCGTGCCCGGCGACAGCAGAGTCGCGATCTACCACCAGGAAGGCTCGAATCCTTTAGGACATTGGCAACTCGAATCTTCTTTTGCCGTTAACCACTCACGCACTCTCCCACGCGATCTGCGTGGTCGCGTGCTGCTGCGCCGCGATCATCTGTTCGACCTGTACTTGCCAGGCACGTTCTGCCGAACTAATACCACTGCGGCGACCCCGCTCACACTTTCCTGCATCGAAACCGACGATCCTTGGCCGCTCACGGCGCAGGACGGCGGTGTGCGCGCATTCTTCGCGGCCTCGCGTAACTTCTTCACCGGAGCGCTCTCTCCGGGCATCGGAAAAATTTCCAACGTACCCGCGTTTTACTCGGCTGCCATGCTTCCCCGCTCGAATTACACACTCTGGTTGTTCGCAACCGTGGATGGATCGCTGCATCTCGTCGACGGAATGACAGACCAGTTGATCGGCGGCGCAAAATCGGGAAGCGATTTGGCTGCGGTTCGCTCCAGTTGCGGCACGGGCGCCCAGGTCTTGGCTTCAGCGGCCGGAGATGCGGAGCGTGATGCACTGCGAGCATTCGAGATTCCTGATCGCGATCCAGTACAGGTAAGCACCCCGGTGGATTTTGACGGACGAGTCGTCGCGTTGTGGTCGGACACAAACGAAAACAGTGCCACGGCAGTCGTCAAACGAAAAAACACAGGATGGTATGAGGCGTATCGCGTATCGATTTCGTGTGGCAACTAGTATGGGTAAGAACGCCAATACCGGGACAGGCGACATAGTGAAAACCGGAGCGATCGCAGGTCCAGTTGCAGGGGCAGGCGCAACGCAACTTGGCCGCTGCCTGAAGGCCGTCGCACTCTCGGCGATGCTTGCGATGGCGTTTGTGTCGAACGCCGAGACCCGTCCGCATTACGGCGGAAATCTCCGCCTGATGGTGCAATCAGCGCCAACTGCTCTCGAAATGCCCGTGAACGCCGCGCCCGTGGAGTACTGGGATGCCGCGCGTGTCCTCTCACTTATAGGCGACACGCTCGTAACATTCGACGCCCAAGGCCGGCCGCAGCCCGCGATGGCCGTGGCGTGGCAAAGCGACGCCACCTCCCGTCACTGGCAGTTCACGTTGCGTCACGGAGTTAAGTTCCATGACGGCAGCGCAGCCTCACCCGCGGCATTCGCCCAGATCCTCGGCGCGATCCACCCCAGCTGGATCATCCGCGCCTCAGCGGATTCGACATCGCTTGATTCAATAACGATCGACAGCGACACACCCATGCCGTCGCTGCTCGCCGAACTCGCGCTGCCGCGTAATTTACTGCTGAAGCGCAATGCCAACGGCGTGCCCATCGGCACCGGCGCATTCGTCGTTGCGGAATGGCAGACCGCCAAGCTTCTAAAGCTCGCGGCGAATGAAGAGAGCTGGGCAGGGCGTCCCTTTGTAGACAGAGTCGAAATAGAGTTCGGCAAATCATTGCGCGACCAGGCGATCGCGCTCCAACTCGACAAGGCCGACATCATTGAAACTTCCTCGCAGTCTGCAAACGTATCGCAACCGCAGGACGCATCTTCGACCACGACGTTACCCGTGGAATTGCTTGCGCTGGTTTTTCCACCAGACTCAAAAGCGCAGGACCAGCGCCTCCGGGAAGCACTCGCGCCCGCTATTGACCGTAAACCGATCCGGTCGGTTTTGTTAAAAGGCGCCGGAGAGCCCGCCAACAGCATTCTTCCCAATTGGATGACCGGCTACAGCGCGGTATTTGTGACGCAACCAGATCCGCAGCTCGCGCGAACCGTGCTCGCAGATTCGCGTCAGCCTATGCTGCATCTCAGCTACGACCCAAAAGATCCGCAGGCTCAACTGATTGCCGAACGCATCGCCCTCGACGCGCGCGAAGTGGGTATCGCGATTCAGGTATCCCTATCTGGAGTACCCGACATCCGTCTCCTGCGCATCGCTCTGCCAAGTCCTGATCCCGCCGTCTCGCTCGGCGATGCCGCACGGCAACTAGGATTGTCGCCGCCCCCGTTCTCTCCGCGATCGCTCGAGGATCTCTATCAGGCGGAGCGCGGACTTCTCGATGATTATCGTGTCATCCCTCTCTTCCACCTGCCGTTGGCGACCGCGACCAGCGCTCGCGTTCGTGGCTGGGAACCCGATCCGTTGGGTCTCGCGTTCGGTCCATGGCGCGAGGCCGCATCTCCCGCCAGCGTTTGGCTGGCTGATTCGCGACCTGAAATAGGTCCGCGATGAGCTTCCGTAAGAAGCTACTTCTGCTTTTTGCAGCGACTGTGTTGCTGTGCGTCGCCGTGATTTCGGCATCGGTATACGCAACCATCCGGCGCTCGTTCGAGCGAGCCAACCAGGATCGCGCCAATGCCATCGCCGCCCAGTTTCGATCCGAGTTCCAACGAAAAGGGCGTGAGGTCAGTCGTAAAGTCGAATCGGTAGCGGCCACCGAAACCGTGCAGCGCATCGCCCTCGATATGAATCGCGGAGGCACCGACGCCGGCGAGTACGTCAGTGAAGCCCGCGCGCTTGCCGCGCAGCAGCAACTGGACTTTCTCGAACTCCTCGACAGCCACGGCGTTATTCTTTCTTCCGCCCAGTGGCAAGCCAAATTTGGATATCCCGATGCCACCGCCACCGACGCCGCGGGTGCGTTTCTGAAACGCGAAGAACTGCCGCAGGGGCCCACCCTCGGACTGTTTGCTGTTCAAACCATCCGTGTCGGCGACCAACCGTTGTACGTTATCGGCGGTGAACGACTCGACCAGGGCTTTATTTCGACACTCGACATCCCTGCCGAAACCAGGGTTCTGCTCTATCAAAACCTCGACGCAAATTGGAATCCGAAATCATTGCTTGATCTGAATGGCCCGGCCGCGGGCGCTGACAAGATCGCCTCGCTGGTCGAGCGGGTACGCGCCACTCAAGCCGAGTCTGAGGCTGTAATCCATTGGACGCAGGACTCCGCCGATGCCGAAGTTTTCCACGCTATTCCGCTTACCGGGCCGGGCGCAAGGGCGGCAAATCAAAATTCGGCGAATCAGTCTCACACCAACCCGACCACGCCCGCTTCGCAGCTTATGGGAGTGTTGCTGGTTGGCAGCTCCCGTCGCCCGCTCATCGAGCTCCAACGCCAAATCATCTCCACCGCGATGCTGGTTGGCGGCATCGGAATTATGGTCGCAGTGCTCGCAAGCTTATGGTTTGCCGCCCGCGTCACACGTCCGGTAGTGTCGCTAGCGGAAGCTGCCCGCCGTGTTGCTGCAGGCGATCTCCACGCCAAAGTCGACGTCGAATCTAGCGACGAGCTAGGAGAACTGGCCGCCTCGTTCAATCACATGACCGAAGATCTCGCGCAGCAGAAAGAACGCGCCCTGCAAGCCGAGCGTGTCGCCGCCTGGCGTGAACTGGCGCGCAGACTAGCTCACGAATTGAAAAATCCCCTTTTCCCATTGCAGGTAACGGTCGAAAACCTGATGCGCGCGAAACAAAAATCGCCGGAGATATTCGAGGACGTCTTTCATGAAGGCACCGCGACCCTGCTGGCCGAGATCAACAATCTGAAGTCCATCATCGGACGCTTCAGTGAATTCTCCAGAATGCCCCAGCCCCAGCGCCATCAACTCCAGGTCAACGACGTGGTCCGATCCGTGCTCCGCGTTTTTCAGGCACAGTTGCAGCAGAAGAATCCGATTACGCTTCATCTCGACCTGGCCCAGAGTTTGCCCGAAATTTCCGCGGATACCGACCTTTTGCATCGCGCCCTGCAGAACCTCGTTCTCAACGCTATCGACGCCATGCCGCAGGGGGGCAAGTTGACGATCGGCACCGAGTCCCGCGATGGATGGATTCAGATTTCGGTTTCAGATACGGGATCTGGCTTGACACCGGAAGAGTGCGAGCGTCTATTCACGCCCTACTACACCACCAAACGGCACGGCACGGGATTGGGGTTAGCCATTGTGCAATCGGTCATCAGCGATCACGGCGGTAAGATTTCCGTGGAGAGCGCTGAGGAAAAAGGAACCACATTTCGCATCGAGCTGCCCTGCGCCGAGTCGCATTGGCAATTTGAAGATCGCGCGCAGTCTTAACAGGAGAAAATCGTGCCACAAAAAGCGCACTTACTAATCGTGGACGACGAAGCTAATACGCTCGCTTCGTTGTCGCGCGCATTTCGTTTGGAAGGCCACGAAGCGGCCGTGTGCGATAACGCAAACAAGGCACTCGAATTAGCCAAGTCACAATCTTTCGACCTGATCCTCTCCGACGTGGTCATGCCCGGCAAAGACGGATTGGCGTTGCTGGAAGACCTCAAAGCTCAGGGAGTGACGGCTCCGGTAGTGATGATGTCCGGCCAGGCGCATATCGAGATGGCGGTGCGTGCCACGCGACTGGGCGCCCTCGATTTTCTCGAAAAGCCAATCTCCACCGAAAAGTTGTTACTTACCGTCGATAACGCACTCAAACTCGGGCGACTGGAGCGAGAGAATCGCGACCTCGAGCGCCGTCTCGGCAAACACGAAATCGTTTGGCAGGGCGACACAATGCGCGGGCTGATGGCGCAAGTAGAGCGTGTGGCGGCCAGCGAAACACGCGTCTGCATTCTCGGAGAGACGGGGACAGGGAAAGAACTTGTCGCTCGCACGCTGCATGAGCGCAGTCCGCGAGCCGGAGCTCCATTCGTAACCCTGAATTGCGCCGCGGTTCCAGCCGAGCTGATCGAGTCTGAACTATTCGGCCACGAGAAAGGATCCTTCACCGGAGCCGCCGGACGCCATCTCGGCAAGTTCGAGCAAGCTCAGCGCGGCACGATTTTTCTGGACGAGATCGGCGACATGCCGGTGGCCATGCAAGCCAAACTGCTGCGGGTGCTGGAAGAAGGCGAGGTCGAGCGCATAGGCGGTGAGCGCGCCACTACGGTCGACGTCCGGGTCATAGTCGCCACCCATCGCGACTTGGAAGCGCAAGTGCGCGACGGAAAATTCCGCCAGGACTTGTTTCACCGCATCTACGTTTTTCCTCTGCGCCTGCCGCCCTTGCGCGAGCGCCGCGAAGATATCCCCACCTTGATCAAGCACTTCGCTCAACAGGTGACCGCAACCAACGGATGGAAACCGGCGCAATTCGCTGCCGATGCGATTGCCGCTCTTCAGCGGCACACCTGGCCGGGCAACGTTCGCGAACTCCGCAACACCGTCGAGCGCCTGATCCTGCTGGCAACCTCCAACGACGTCACTGCCGAAACCGTGGCGCAAGCGCTCCCAGCTTCCGGCGTCACCCCTCCCGACTCCACTTCGTCCAGCGTCGGCCCACTGGCCGAGCGCGTGCGCCACTTCGAGAAGCAAACGATTTTGACGGAGTTGAAACGCAATCACTTTCAAATATCGAATACGGCTCGCGCCCTCGGACTGGAGCGTTCGCATCTCTACAAAAAAGCCGAACAGGTCGGCATCGATCTCAAAACGGTGAAGAATGATGGGGATCGCGAATAACGGCGTTCTCATTGCGTTTGCATTTTCTATCCCGCACAGACGACAATCCAATCGTGCCCAGTATAAGTTTTTATCAGGAACCCCAAGCCGCCAGTCCTTTCCGCGCGGGTGCATTGGTCATTGCCACGTTAACCAGCCCTCGCGAAAAATTCTGGGGTGCCATCCTGCACCTCGGACCGGAAGGCATTAGTCTGCGAGGTGTCGATCTCGCCTCATTCGAAAATCTAGCGACGCAGATCAAAAGCGGCGAGCCTTTCACGGCCGGCGTGGTCTTCTTTCCCATGCATCGAGTCGAGCGCATGGAACTCGATCTCCCCGAGGGAAACCTTCTTTCGCTCGCCCAGCGCTTCGCCGAAAAAACCGGGCAGGATCCTGTGCCGTTGCTGGTCAGCGAATTTCTTGGAAGCCCTTCAGCGAAACCTGGGGGAGAGCCCCGCGGAGACAAGTCTCGGTGAATTTTCGCCAGATTCTAACTGCGCCCAACCAACTCACACTCCTGCGGATGATCTTTCTCCCGTTCATCATCATCAATCTGGTCAAGCACGATTTCAAATGGGCGCTGGCGCTCTTCGTTCTTGCCGGATTGAGCGACGGACTCGATGGCCTTTTAGCTCGCACCCTGCACCAGCAGACACTGCTTGGTCAGTATCTCGACCCCATCGCCGATAAACTCCTGATGAGCACCATGTTTCTCGTGCTTTCCATCCAGCAGCTAATCCCCTGGAAATATACGGTTGTCGTTTTCAGCCGCGACATCTCGATCCTCATCATCAGCGGAGTGCTCTTCATGATCGCCGGCCTGCGCGATTATCGTCCCAGCATCTTCGGCAAAGCCAACACTTTCGCGCAAGTGGCTGCGATCTTTTTTGTACTTTTCCTTCTTGTCGAACCCACGCGCTGGGTGTGGATCGCCCGCACCACATTTCTCCGCGCCACCTTCATGTTCACCATCGTTTCCGCCGTGCACTATGCCTTCCTCGTCCAACACCGGCTGCGTGGACCGGCACTTCCCCCCGCCCTCAAAGCTTAGTCGTCGAGTGCTCCGCGCGTCGTCCCATTTGACGGGGTTATACCGTGAGGGAAAAATTGTCGCCCCCCACCCTGGTCTGGTTTGGCTTTTGAGCCGGGGAGCGCGCGAGAGAGGGAAGGCCCGCCAGCGGCGTCGGAATGAGCGCAAGGCGCAATTTCTCAATGTGTGAAATCGCCTGGTTTCGCCAATCAACCATCGATCGGTGTCTAATAAGAGTGTGAGCACTGTTCTGACGAGAGCTTTGATAGCATGTTGCGCGTTCGTCCTCGTGGCCCCTGCGGCTGTTGCGGTGCAAGGATTCGAATCCTACAAGAAGCAGGTCGTCGACTATGGTGTGGAAAAGGATTTTCCGAATAATCCTCATCACGATCAACTGACGTGTTTCTACTATCGCGGCCTCATAGTTAAGCAGCTCACGAACTACTGGAACAAGGGCGCTCTGTTCCTTTCGTTCTTGCGCTTCGACCAGGTGCGGCCCGTGTGCGTCAAGGAGCATTCGCCAGCCGAGAAGGTTCTCCGCGACTCCGAATGGAGCGGCTACTTCAGGGGGTTGGTTAAAGGCGGCCTGGTCTTCTTCGACGCTGAGGACGGGGAGAATGGCGGCATGCCTTTCGCCGTCTACGATAGCAAGACCCAGAAAAAGATATTCGAGGACAATGCCTACTACGTTGCAATGTGGAACCCGAAGCTGCGGCAGGGGCCGTCGCCCTTTAATGACATTCGCATCCGCACCACGCATGAAGGCAACGTGGTGCTCACCTACTTGCGGGTGCTCGGCACGGAGTGCGACATCCCCAACAAGGGAGCCGAGTGCTGGCCACCACTCGTCCAGAAACTCGGACTGAAAACCGCCGCCCCGCCCAGTTGCATCCGTGGAGAGGGGGACCAGATGCCAAGGCCCTCTGCGGTGTCTTATCCCGTCGAAACTTCGCTCTTCCCGACCCCCGTGACGAAGACCATCAGCGGCCCCGTGAGATGCTGGCCCGCTGATTAAGGGCAAGTCCTTAGGACTGCCCCAACCCACTTGTCCGAACATTCGGCAATAGGGACAATGCCATTCGATTGGCGATAAATCGCCATAGCACCAATTGACCCGGCAAATCTCAGTTGGTGCTAACGCCTGGTTACAACAGTTAAGTCTTTTGTTCCTGTTTATACTCTTTGTGATTAGCCATGTTTGAACGCTATTCGGAATCGGCAAGGCGGGTAATCTTCTACTCGCGCTCCATGGCCCTCCAACTCGGAAGCCCGGAAATTGAAACAGAGCATCTGCTATTAGCATTGCTTCGGGCCGATATGGTGCTTTCCCGACGCTTCCTCGGTTCACCGTGGGCTGTGGAAGAAATTTGGCAAGGGATCGAGCGCAGCAAGACCGTTCGTGCGATAACAACGGGCACGGGAGACCTTCCCCTCAGCGCCACTGCCAAGCGTGTGCTCCACCGAGCAGCAGAAGAAGCCGACCAGCTTTCCTCCAAAAAGATCGGCACTGAGCACCTTCTGCTCGGTCTACTTGGCGATGACAAGTGTCTGGCAGCAGTGTTATTGGCGGGGCACGGCCTCGGTCTTGTCTCGATACGTGAGGAATTAAGCCAAAATCCCCACGATGATGCCGCAACTGAGAAGTTTGTCAGAGAGCCGAGCCCGCTACCTCAGGATGTGGTCGAAGTGCAAACCCGGATTAGGTCAATCCTGAGCCGCGCACACGAGGCTATCGCCAATCGCGACTTTGCGAAGGCTGGCTCATGTTTAGATGAAGAGCGCAAAGAACGTGTCGAGTTGTATTTGTTGTGTCAACAGCATGGTCTCTCAGTCTGGCTCTACGAGTAGCGACCGATTCGTCGTTAGTGGTTTACGTAACATCGCCTTATCACTCGTTGGCCGGTTTTGCCCTGACGGCGTTCAAATGCGCCTCTAGCTCCGCAACTGGCATGAGTCCCGCAATGCGGAAGTTTACGGATGCCTTTGAGCGGTAGATTATCTTCCACTTCCCAACGGATTCGGCGGTCATATCAGGATTGAACGGCACGGTATAAGAAGAATCAGCTCCCGACTCTATTGCAATCACGGTACGTCGCCAACTGCTTTTGCCTGTGCCTACTCGGCAGTCAAAGGCTATTACCCTGATCCCGCGTGGCTCCCCGTCGATTACATTCCAGACCCTCGAAGCCAACTGAAACGGTGTCCCGCCTAAGGTCAGAGATCGCGGCAGAGCATTTCCTAGATAATGGAGACCCGAGCGATTGGCTAATGCGCGGACCTCGTTGGCACGATGACGCTCGCCGAGATAGAGTGCGATGAATGCGGCTGAGATCACGCCAACCATAACGATCAGAAGAATTGCATTCATCAGAACGAAGTTTATATAACGATGATTGGCGTAACATCCCCATTTCACTCATTGACTCTGGGGTCAGCCTATTCTCAGTTAGTGCCGACCCTTCTTAATACAAGATCGAAGGCAAGTAAGCCCCAACCGGTTCGTTGTAAAGTCCTACGGTCATCAGAGTCATAGGCTGAACCACTCGCAATCCCATCTCAAGGCACCAGCGGAACAATCCGGCATTACGGGTGGGTACAAGAATTCCCGGCCCGTAAAACTCCATCGCCGACGCGATGAGTGCCTGCAAGTCGCGATTAGTCTCGCCGACCGCATGACCAGAAAAGGCCATGGAGGAAGCGTAGGCTCTTATGTGCCCATTCCCTTCCGCGACGACAGCCGTCGCTTGCTGAATCGCATCGCTAAGCTCGCCGCCACGGTCATGCCCATGCACCCTCACACACAGATCGTTGCAAACTGCCAAGTCACTTTGGCGGGCAGGCCGGACATCATATCCCGGAACCCTCCTCCGAATTGGTTGGCCCTGCATACAGGCCAGCGGCTCGCGCACGACGAATCCTAGCTTTGAATATAGTGAGAGCGAGCGATTGTGGTACGCCGCCTGGACCAGGCGGATGCCCGCGAACTTCCTTTCCATCGCGCGTGTCATGACGGCCTGCATCAGTTGACGCCCTGCGCTTCGATTTTGCGCGCCGGGGTCTATGGTTACCGGCCCCACCCCAGCGATGGTGCTTCTCTCGTCAAGGCAGTTGCTGCCGATAATCTTCTTGTCCTGTTCAGCCACGACGCAGAAAAACGAGGGATGCGAGAACATGCCCAACAGAACCTGAGTTGCAACCTCGGAGCTTGGGAAGTCAGACGGGAAGTTGTGCTTACCGGCGAGCGCCACAAAAGCCTCAAAGCAGATTCGTCCACAGGCTTGTGCGTCGGCCGGAGTAGCGGCACGAATTAAGGTCAATGGATGCTCGGCGTCCAATTCTTGAGGCTGTGCCGCCATAAATATTCGTCTCCCTTTTTCGGGGTGGCCACTGAGGGCGAGAGTAGCCGTGACTCGGTTCTTGATAAATCGCTGAATGATCTAGATCATCGGACGCATGATGTTATGGTGCACAGCAGGCGTGAGTCAATGAACAAGGACACTTGCGATCCGGTTAGGTCCGCAGTTGTTGTAAGAGCCCGTGGCTGTTGGGTAAAGAGGGGGGCGACAATTTTACCCTCACGGTATAACCTTGTCGTCCTATTTGACCCATTTTCTTGCGCACCCCTAGAATGGAAGATTCGTACTGCGCTCGCGCAACTCATTCATGGTCCTTCGCCTCTATAACACTCTTTCCGGGAAGATCGAAGAATTTCATCCGATCGAAAAGAACCGCGTCCGCATGTATGCCTGCGGTCCAACCGTCTACGATTACGGACACATTGGCAATTTTCGTACATTTATCGCCGTCGATCTTCTCTATCGCTTCCTGCGCCAGAGCGGATACGACGTCCGCTACGTCATGAACATTACCGACGTCGACGATAAGATAATCCGCAACGCCACGCGCGACGGAGCCACAGTACAGCAGTACACCGCTAAATACGTCCAGGCTTTTCTCGAAGATTCAGCGACGCTCAATATCGAGAAGCCTCATCTGGTAAGGGCGACCGAACACATCAAGGAAATGGCCGACTTCATTGCCGATCTCGAACAAAAAGGTTTTGCCTATCGCACCGACGATGGCTCTTACTATTTTCGGATCGCGAAATTTCCCGAGTACGGCAAGCTTTCAAAAAAAGATTTTGCCGGCATGACGGATGGCGCTCGCGTGGACGTCGACGAATATGAAAAAGACAGTGCCCGCGACTTTGCCCTTTGGAAGGCTCCCAAGCCAGGCGAAGCCTCTTGGGATACATCGATTGGACCAGGGCGTCCGGGCTGGCACATCGAGTGCTCGGTCATGTCGATGGAGGAACTGGGGCCGAGTTTTGATTTGCATGCGGGTGGCGAAGACCTGATTTTCCCGCACCACGAGAACGAAATCGCGCAATCGGAGTCCCGCACCGGGCAACAGTTTGCGCGCTTCTGGTTCCACTCGCGGTTCTTGCTCGTCGAAGGCCAGAAAATGTCGAAGAGTCTCGGGAATTTCTTCACCATCCGAGACCTCGTGCTGCGCGGACACAAGCCCTCGTCAATCCGCTGGCTCCTGGCGCAGGTGCCCTATCGCAATCAGCTGAATTTTACTTTTGATGGCCTCAAGGCGGCCGCCAGTTCGGTGGAAAAACTGCGCAACTTTCGTTTTCGCCTGAGCAGTTCGCAGTTCCCGCCCGGCACGAATCCAACGATGACGCAACTCGCGGAAGAAACGGTAACGCGCATGAAGTCCGCCCTCGACGACGATTTGAATACCGCCGAAGCGCAAGGCGCGATTTTCGACATGCTGCGCAAGGTCAACACCGCGCTCGACTCTGCCGAGGTTCGAAGCGAGGATGTATCCCCGCTCCTCGGAGCACTCGATAAGTTCGACGAAATCTTCGGCGTTTTGAAAGACGACGACCAGCCGAAGATGAAAGCGATCCTCGATTGGGCGCGCGCCGAAGGGCGAGAGAAAGAGATCAGCCCCGAACTCCTCGACATCGCCGGCTCCACGCAACTCACAGACGAACAAATTAACCAGAAGCTGGCCGAGATGGACGCCGCGCGCAAAGCGCGGAAGTTTAAGGAATCAGATGCAATCAGAGCTGAGCTCGTGGCCGCCGGCATCATCGTGGAAAACACGAAAGAAGGCGTACGCTGGAGAAGAAAGTAAAGGAAATTTGGTAATTGCGTAATTTGGTAATTTGTAATTTAAAGATCAAAACTGATCTTTTCGGTCTTAAATTTCCAAATTGCGAGATTGCCAAATTACAAAATGCTCTCCCTCGACGCCTATCTTCGCGAGGCCGAAATCGCCCACGGCCATCTCTGCGCCGGACAAGTACTCGGCGTGCGCCTGGCAATTCTGGGACTGGAGAAACTCGGCATCGAAGATCCGCGCGGTAAAGACCGCAAACGCCTAGTCACCTTCGTAGAAATCGACCGCTGCGCCACCGACGCCATCGCGGTAGTCACCGGATGCCGTCTCGGAAAGCGCGCCCTGAAATTTCGCGACTGGGGAAAGATGGCCGCCACCTTCATCGATCTGGGAACTCGCGACCTGGGAACCGACGCCATCCCCGGCAAAGCTATTCGCATCGCTGCCAAAGAATCCTCTAAAGCCCTGGCTCGTTCCATGCATCCCGAAATCGAAGACAAGAATAAGCAGCAAATGCTGGCCTATCGCGAAATGAGCGAGGACGACCTATTCACCAAGCAGTGGGTAAAAGTCGATCTCTCCGCCGAAGAATTTCCTGGATATAAAGGCGCCCGCATCGTCTGCGCCGAATGCGGCGAAGGCATTAATTTTCGCCGCGAAGTTCTCAGCACCGGCAGAACCTTGTGCAAGGCGTGTGCCGGCGAGCGCTACTACGAACCGTTATAACGGTGGATGACTAACGGCTTTGCTCATATGCATGCGCCACCCGCAACACCGTCGCCTCATCGAAGTGCCGCCCAAAGAACTGCAGGCCGATCGGGAGCTTCTCGTGGCTCTCGCCGCAAGGAATCGAAATACCCGGAATACCCGCTAGATTCGCGGTGACCGTGTATATATCGGCAAGATACATGGCCAGCGGATCATTCACCTTCTCGCCGAGACGGAACGCTGGGGTTGGGCAAGTCGGCGCGGCGATCACATCGACTCCCTCGAAGGCCTCGTCGAAATCGCGCGTGAGCAGTGTGCGCACTTTCTGCGCTTTGAGGTAATAGGCATCATAATATCCAGCGCTCAGCGCGTAAGTCCCAAGCATGATGCGTCGCTTTACTTCCATGCCAAATCCGCCATCGCGGCTTCGCCGGTACATTTCCGAAAGCGTATTTGCCTTCGCTCGAAAGCCATAACGGACGCCATCATAGCGGGCCAGGTTCGAGGACGCTTCCGCGGTTGCGACAATGTAATAAGTCGGAATCGCATACTCAGTGTGCGGCAAACTGACAGGAACGACCTCGCATCCCAACTCGGCAAGCTTCTGAATGGCGGCTTCTACCGCAGCACGAACTTCCGGATCAAGCCCGGATCCGAAATATTCTTTGGCCACGCCAACCTTCAGCCCGCGAACTGGATTCTCAAGTTCGGCCACATAGTCAGGGACCGAAATATTCGCGGAAGTTGGATCCATAGGATCGCGCCCCGCGATCGCACCCAACACCAGAGCAGCTTCTTTCACCGTCTTAGCGAATGGACCGATGTGGTCGAGCGACGAAGCAAATGCGATCAGTCCATAGCGCGACACCCGTCCGTAGGTAGGTTTCAAACCAACCACCCCACAAAACGACGCAGGCTGTCGAATCGATCCGCCCGTATCGGAGCCCAAAGTTACCACTGCCATTCCAGCGGCAACCGCTGCCGCCGATCCGCCCGAAGAACCTCCTGGCACGCGGCTCTTATCGCGAGGATTGTGCACCGGATGAAAAGCCGAGTTCTCGTTCGACGAGCCCATGGCAAACTCATCGCAGTTCAGCTTGCCCAGAATCACCGCGCCCGCAGCCTCCAGTCGAGCCACCGCTGTACAGTCATACGGAGGAATAAAATTCTCAAGAATCTTCGAGCCCGCGGTGGTGCGCACGCCGCTCGTAACCATTACGTCTTTGATCGCAACCGGAACTCCCGCCAGAGGGGGCAAAGGTTCGCCAGCCTCTGCCATCGCATCAATGCGACGGGCTTGCGCCAGCGCGCGTTCTTCGCACAGCGTCAGAAACGCGCCTACATCGGAATCTTCTTTCTTGATCCGATCGTAGAATTGGCCCGCCAGAGCACTTGCGGTCGTCCGGCCATCGGCGATTGCACTTCGCACATCGTCAATCGTCCACGCCGATGGCATTTATCTCTCAATCACTTTCGGGACCTCAAAAAATGTCCCATCCGTATCCGGAGCATTCTTCACGGCGACATCATGCGGCAACGATTTTCGCAGACCCTCTTTTATATCTTCGCGAATCGCGTAAGCGAAACAGTCGCTTTCTTTTTGTGATTGAAGCTCGTAACGGTCGGAAACCTGTGCCATGGGCAATACTCTGTCGGTATCAAGTTCACTGAGCCGGTCCACATATTCGAGTATGGAATTTAAATCGCGCGACATACGATCGCGTTCTTCGTCGCTCAATTCGAGGTTGGCCAGAGCGGCCACATAGGCAACGTCTTTTCCCGTTACTTTCACGTGTTCTCGATTATTGAACTTAGGAGTTTAGGCCTTGACCACAAATTCAATTCGCTTTACCGAAGTCGCGGAATACTTATTGATCGAGGCCAAATATCGCGGCGCCAGATTGGCCAGTTCGCGGCGCCACCCCGCGTCCGCAACTTCCACTCGCAGAATTCCGTCAGAAAAACTCACTGCATGCGTACGCTCAGCCACGGCGCTGCCGCAAGTTACCTGCCATGCCAGTAAGGCGCTCTCGTCCGGTGGCGCGCGATGCAGCGCCTCAGCAATAATAGATTCAAGAGCGGCGGATGCGCGATTCAATGGGTCACTCCCAGCGGTTGCAGCGATCAGAAGTCAGAAGCCAGAGATCAGAGATCAGAGATCAGAGAAATAATTGTAGCATCGCAGAAATCTGCATTCCCCGTCGCACCGCTCACAACGACAAACCGGCGGAAGCGACAGAACTGGCCGCCGCCGCAGCTTTCGAGCGCTTCTTTGCGATCTTGCGGAGATGTGCTCGCGAATACAAACTCCCCCTGCATCGCTTTGATCCACACAAACAAGGGGCGTCATCCTCGCCGTCATAGAGGTTGTAGTCGTAAGTCAATTCCTCGCCGGGCTCAATATCACGGAGCGCGATGATCCACATCTTCCCGCTAATCTGATCCGTCTCGCAGTTCGGTTGGCACGAATGATTGACGAATGCCGCCACGCCATAGCCGTCGATGATGCGTTTGCCGCCGTCCAGTCCAAAAAGATACGTGTTAGGGAAATCGTCGTAGAGATCGTCGGCCTGCTCATAGGTGAGCGGCTCGCCAACGTATTCCACGATCAACGTCCCTCTGCGAATCGGACGCGTGGTATAGCACCCGTAAGAATGAATGCGAGACTGTCGAATCCGGAGCGTCATACGCGTCCCTATATCTGTAACACAGCCTTCAGTCTTTAAGCGATCAGCCAGCGACGATGTGTTGATCGATGTGTCGGTTGATCTGTCGTTTGATCTGTCCGTTTGATGCGTTGATTTACCCGATGGCTGACGGCCGAGACCTGCACGCTGAGACCTGCTCTCCAAACCTGCTAATATTTTCACCCGGAGAGTTTGACTATGGCCCACCAGCATCCGCCGCGCTTTCTGAAGATCGTCGAGGACGCCAGGCAACGCGTCCGCGAAACCAACGTTGAGAAGGTCAAGGCTCGCCTTGATCAAGGCGATAAATTCGTCCTTGTCGACGTCCGCGAAGACCGCGAGTTTGACGCCGATCATCTTCCCGGAGCCGTGCATCTTGGTCGGGGCATCATCGAACGCGACATCGAGGCCAAGTATCCGAACCTGGGAACCGAGCTAATCCTCTATTGCGGCGGAGGCTTCCGCTCGGCGCTGGCCGCCGACAACCTGCAAAAAATGGGATACACGAATGTTATTTCCATGGATGGCGGAATTCGGGATTGGCGTGAGCGAGGCTATCCGCTCGAAAAGTAGATGTAAAGGACATTTGCTGATAGGTGTCCAGCCCGCCCCAGCAAACGGCACTTCTTACTGAGGAATGCGCCGCACGTCGGATTGCATCCCAGACGCTTATTTGAAAAGATATCTACCAAAGGTACTGTGGTGTCCCCCGCGATGTCTCAAATCGGAAGTTTTGCGCTCCTGCTGGCCCTCTGCCTAAGTGCATATTCTTTCCTCGCGGGTCTTTTAGCGCTGTTCCATCGCGATGCAGCTTCGGCCCGCCTTGCCGAAACAGCCCGCCGCGCCGGAATCGCCACTTTCGGAGCAGTCCTTCTCGCGGCCGTCGTTCTGGTAACCGCCGCCTTCAACGATGACTTCTCCATCGCCTATATTTTTCATCACAGCAACCGCGACTTGCCCGCTGCCTATAAGTTTGCCGTCTTGTGGTCCGGACAAGAAGGTTCCCTGCTCTTCTGGTCGCTGCTATTGGCTGGCTACGGCTTTGTTCTTCGCCTGCGCTACAAGACCGATCAGCGCTTGTTTGCGCATGCCTCAGTAGTAATCGCCGCCGTGCAGGTCTTCTTCTTGCTGATCCTGAACTTCGCCGCGCATCCGTTCGCCGTGATGCAAGGCGGACTTCCGCCCGACGGCACCGGCCTGAATCCACTCCTCCAATATCCCGAGATGGTCATCCATCCACCCATGCTCTATCTGGGCTATGTCGGCTTCACCATCCCGTTCGCCTTCGCGCTGGGCGCCTTGATCATGAAGTATCCCGGCGAAAAGTGGATTCACATCACCCGCCGCTGGACCATGGTCACCTGGTGCTTCCTCACCATCGGCGTTTTCCTGGGCGCGCACTGGGCCTACGCCGTCCTCGGATGGGGCGGCTACTGGGGATGGGATCCGGTGGAAAACGCATCTTTAATGCCCTGGCTCACCGGCACCGCATTTCTCCATTCGGTCATGATGCAGGAAAAACGCGGCATGTTGAAAGTGTGGAACATGTCGCTCGTCTTCGCGACGTTTTTGCTGTCGATGCTCGGCACCTTCCTCACCCGCTCGGGCGTAATCAGTTCCGTGCACGCGTTTGCGCAGTCCTCGATCGGCACCTGGTTCCTGGTTTTTATCGGAATCACAATCGCGGTCTGCACTTATTTCCTGATACGCAATCGCTCTAACTTGAAAAGCGAACATAAGCTCGAGTCGCTGGTCTCGCGCGAATCCAGTTTCCTGTTTAACAATCTGCTGCTGCTGACGCTCTGCTTCACCATCCTGTGGGGAACATTTTTTCCCATCCTGTCGGATCTCATCCAGGGTCACAAAGTCACCGTCGGACCGCCCTTTTTCAATCGCGTGGCTGTGCCGGTCGCGTTGCTGCTCCTGCTGCTGACCGCCGTCGGGCCGCTGTTAGCCTGGCGTAAGACATCGATCGAAAGTCTGAAACGTAATTTCCTCTATCCTGCAATCGGCGCTCTAGCGGTCGGTGGCATGATGGTGTTGTTCGGCGTCCGCCCCTGGGAGGATCCGTCTTATTTCTACGCCATCATGGCCGCCGTTCTCGCCGCGCTGGTGATGTTCACCGTTATTTCCGAATTCCTTCGCGGCGGCCGCGTCATCGCAGGCAAGACCAAGCAGAGTTTGATCTCCGCCATGATCCAACTCTGCCGCCGCAACACCCGCCGCTACGGAGGCTACATCGTTCACTTCGGCGTAGCTCTCGTCATCATCGGAATCCTCGGCACCCCGTTCAACAAAGAAGTCGAAAAAGAGATGGGCTTCGGCGACAAGGTCAACATCGGCCCCTACACGCTGGTCTGCCAGTCCTTCACCCAGGATGACAATCCCAACTATGGCAACGAGTGGGCGATCATCAACGTCTTCCGTGGCGGCAAACAGGTCACGACCATGTATCCCGAACGCCGCTTCTACAAGGCGAGCCAGCAGCCGCAAACGCTGCCGCGCATTTATCCCAGCTTCCGCGAAGATCTTTTTCTGGTCAGCGACCTCTACCTCGTCTATGAAGGCATCAACGAGACCACCGGACGGCCGATCATCAAAGCGCACGTCAATCCGTTAGTC
>Ga0209006_10000668_pt1 | contig 31911 bp, 33 predicted proteins | sample JacPin_JW_Ref_O2_FD_188567 | JGI IMG/M metagenome (GOLD analysis project Ga0209006, IMG submission 188567) | Forest soil microbial communities from Algoma, Ontario, Canada - Jack Pine, Ontario site 1_JW_Ref_O2 (SPAdes) (version 2) | ecosystem: Environmental > Terrestrial > Soil > Boreal...
ATTTCGCAAACTCGGTACTAGGTACTCGCAAGTCGGTACTCTTAAATGAGCTTTTCCGAACGCATCCTCGGCAAGAAAAACGTGAATGGCGGACCGCACATCGACGCCGTCACGCCCGCGCTGGCGCTCGCCGGCGGCGAGGTGCGCATCATCGGCTCCGGGTTGCGTCCGGCTGACCTGCACCGCCCAACGGTGCAGTTCGGCGCCGTTGAAGGATCGATTGTCGTCAGCTCCGAAGCATTCGTCGTGGCGCGCGTGCCGGACGGTGCGACGTCTGGCCCCGTAGTCGTCGCGACAAATGGCAGCGTCAGCAATGCACACACCGTTAAGGTTGCGGTTCCAATTGCCGACGGCCTGCATCCCGTAACTAACCCTGCCGTCGATGCCGAAGGCAACATCTTCGCCACTTTCTCCGGCTCTCGCGGACAGAAAGTTCCCGTCGCGATCTACAAAATCGACACTAATTACATGGCCAAGCCGTTCGTGGCGGAGATGATGAACGCCACATCCATCGCCTTTGACCGCGACGGGCAGATGTACGTCTCATCTCGGCACGATGGCGCGGTATACCGCGTGGCGCGCAATGGAACCATGACGACCTACGCCGAAGGGATGGGCGTTGCCACCGGCATTGCCTTTGACCGCGAACAAAATCTCTACGTCGGCGACCGCAGCGGAACCATCTTCAAAATCGGGCTCGATCAGCAGATGTTCGTATTCGCCACGCTCGAACCCAGCGTCTCGGCCTATCACCTCGCCTTCAGCCCGAAGGGCGACCTGTTCGTGACTGGACCGACCACTTCGAGCTTCGACCGCGTCCATAAAATCGATCCCAAGGGCAACGTAAGCACCTTCTACAAAGGCCTGGGACGCCCGCAGGGCCTCGCCTTCGACGTAGACGGCAATCTCTACGTAGCCGCATCGCTAGCCGGCAAGCGCGGCATCGTAAAGCTGACGCCAGATGGAAAAGTAAATTTAGAAGTTGCCGGCCACGGACTCGTCGGCCTGGCCTTCGCCCCTGGAAGAAGCGTGATCCTCGCCACCACCAACAGCGTCCACCATCTCTCGTGGAATATCCAAGGCTGGCCACTGCTGCCAGAGTAAGACTCGTCATCTGTCGAGAAGTTTTGTCATTCCGAACCTGCGCGTAGCGGCGGTGAGAACCTGCTGTTCGCCACCCAGCACCACCCCCACCCTTTTCATTTAAACTTCTACCCAGTGAATGCCGAAATCATCGCGATAGGGTCCGAACTGCTCACGCCGCACCGCATGGACACCAACTCGCTCTTCCTCACGGAACAGCTCAACCTGCTGGGCGTCGACGTCATCTTCAAAAGCATTGTGGGCGATAACCTGCGGCGTCTCGTCGCAGCGACGCAGCATGCGCTCTTTCGTTCCGACATCGTCCTCTTCAGCGGCGGCCTTGGCCCAACGGAAGACGACCTGACCCGCGAAGCCGTAGCCGAAGCGCTCGGTGTGGGGTTAAAGCGAGATCCGGAGATTCTTCGCGCACTGGAAGAACGCTTCTCCTCTCGCGGCTGGAAGATGTCCGCTAACAACATCAAGCAAGCCGACGTGCTCGACGGGGCCATCGTTCTTAACAATCCCAACGGCACCGCGCCGGGCCAATGGGTCAGCGGCCAATTCGACGGACGCGAGCAAATTATTGTTCTTCTGCCCGGTCCTCCGCACGAGTTGAAGCCGATGTTTGAAGCGGAAGTCCGCGAGCGCCTGCGCGCGAAAGTTCCGCCCGCATTTCTGGCCAGCCGCACTTTAAAGATCGCGATGCTCGGCGAGTCTGCCGTCGACGCGCGCGTGGCGCCCATCTACAAGCGCTATTCCGACGTGGAAACCACCATCCTCGCGGGTCCCGGCGAGATTGAATTGACCTTCAAGACCCGCGCCGCCACGCACGATGCCGCACAACAGCGTGTGGACGAAGTTGCCAACGTGGTGGAAGACGAACTCGATGAAGCGGTCTACTCGCGCGATGGGCAATCGCTGGAGCACATTGTCGGCTACTGGCTGCAGATGCGCGGCGCAACCCTGGCCACAGCCGAATCCTGCACCGGTGGACTGTTGGCAGAACGCATCACCTCCATAGCGGGAAGCTCGCGATATTTTCTGGGCGGCGCGGTTGTCTATTCGAATGACTTGAAAACAGATTTCGCCGGCGTGCCCGCCGACATGATCGAGCGTCATGGAGCGGTAAGCCGCGAAGTCGCGGCTGCGCTGGCCGAAGGAATTCGTTATCGCTGCGAGTCGACCTTGGGCGTCGGAATCACCGGCGTAGCGGGACCCAGCGGCGGCACGGCAGAGAAGCCGGTCGGCCTGGTATTTCACGCGGTCGCGAGCGCCCAGGGGACTGAAGTCGTGCAGCGCATCTTTCCCGGCGACCGCAAGCGCATCCGCCGCTTCGCTTCGACCATGGCGCTCGACATGGTAAGAAAAGAACTGATGTAAACCAGCTTTCAAACGTGGGTGCCCCATCCTTGCGCTCGCTTTTTGCGCAAGGGTGGGAAATATTCAACGAGAGCGCCCACTCCCGCAGCGTCTGCGTTCTCGGTACTCGCAACTCGTACTAGTATGCGTCTCTTCATCGCCCTCGACATCGACGAATCCATTCGCCAACGCATCGCGCTTTTCGCCGAAGGCGTATCCGGATTCGCTCCCGACGCAAGATGGGTAAAGCCGGAATCACTCCACGTCACGCTGAAATTTATTGGCGAGCAATCGGAGACGCAAGTCGATCCAATCAAATCCGCGTTGGCAACCATTCATGCCAGTGCGATTGAAGTTCGCTTTGGCAACTATGGATTTTTCCCCACCGCAAAATCCGCGCGCGTCTTCTGGATCGGCATGGAAGCCGGCCCGCAACTGGCCGCACTGGCAGCCAGCATCGATGAAAAAATGGCCACGCTTGGAATTCCCAAAGAAGATCGCCCCTTCAGCCCGCATCTCACGCTCGCGCGCGGCGCCGGAGGATCCGGCTCGCCACGCCGCAGAAAAGACGACGCCCCCAATCGCATCTTTCAGCACCTCCAGGAAAAGCTCGCCGCCCTCTCCACTCCCGAGTTTGGTACCATGACAGCCCGCGCCTTCTTCTTGTTCCAGAGTCAGCTGTCGCCGAAAGGATCGAAATATACAAAGCTGGCGCGCTTCGAATTAGCGTAGCGAATCAGTCCGATGAGAACTCGATTTCGGGTGGCGCAACGCTTCTAGCGCTGCGATAAAAGCGTTCTCTTAACGAGGGCTTCAGCCTCTGAGTTCTCAGAAATAAGGAATGTCCAGACTCGTCCTCATCGCCGCCGCAAGTTACCTCCTCGGGTCGATCCCCTTCGGCTACCTGCTCGTCCGCATTTTTCATGGGGAAGACGTGCGGCGAAGCGGCAGCGGCAATATTGGCGCGACCAATGTTTCCCGCAAATCCCCCGTGCTCGGTGTGCTGACCTTGCTGCTCGACGCCGCCAAGGGATGGTCTTCTGTAATGCTGGCCGCTTTTCTCATCGGCGCGAATCCATCCACTTCTACGCGCGTCAGCGTAATGTCGCTGGCCGCATTGTCTTCCGTCGTCGGGCACTTGTTTCCCATTTGGCTCAAATTTCGCGGCGGCAAAGGCGTCGCAACGGGCCTTGGTTCTTTTCTGATCATTGCGCCGAAAGCCATTCTCGTAGCCGCCGGTATCTTCCTCGTTGTCGTGCTCGTATTCCGTTACGTGTCCCTGGGATCGGTCACCGCGGTCGCGCTCTTCCCCTCTTTCGCGTGGTCGTTTCAGGAATTCGGCAACTCATGGCAGGCGCTGGCCTTCATGGGACTCGCGTCTCTGCTGATCGTGGTGAAGCATTATGCCAACATCACACGTCTGGTCACCGGAACCGAGAGTCGCATCGGCGCCAAGCGCCCCGACTCAAAAGGAACGCAGCCATGAGCAAGATTGCCGTAATTGGCGCCGGCGCATGGGGCACGGGACTCGCAATCGTGCTCGGACGCAAAGGCACGCATCAGGTTCGTATGTGGGCGCATGAAACCGACGTTTGCCAATCGATTGTCCAGAAACGAATCAACGAAAAATTCCTTCCCGGACGGCAGCTTCCGCAATCCGTTTCTGCCACCAACGACCTTGCCTCCGCGCTCGAAGGCGCGGAAATCGTGGTTAGCGTCATGCCATCGCAACATTGCCGCGGACTCTTCCAGCGCATGCGGACGATGATTCCGCCGCGTGCGTTAATCGTCAGCGCCACCAAGGGTCTGGAAGAAAACTCCCTCCAGCGCATGACCGAAGTGATCGCCGATGTGCTTAAAAGCGATGGCGGATCAACACATCCCATCGGGGCACTCAGCGGGCCCTCCTTCGCGCAGGAAGTCGCGCGCGGCGACCCAACTGCCATCACCATCGCCTCGCAGGATGCCCACCTTCTTCGCACCGTGCAGCAGGAATTCAGCGATCCGGCATTTCGTATCTATACCAACAACGACGTAGTCGGCGTCGAGTTGGGTGGCGCGCTCAAGAATACGGTCGCGATCGCCGCAGGAGTTTGCGATGGCCTCGGTCTCGGCCACAACTCCGCAGCCGCGCTGATCACCCGCGGACTCGCGGAAATGACACGCCTCGTTCTCGCCTGCGGCGGAAAGGCCGAAACCATGGCCGGATTAGCCGGCCTGGGCGATCTGGTGCTGACCTGCACCGGTGGGCTATCGCGCAATCGCAGCCTCGGAGTCGAACTCGGGCGCGGGAAAAAGCTCCCGGAAATCGTCGCCGGAATGCACGGCATGGTCGCCGAAGGAATCTTCACCACCACTGCCGCCGTGGGACTAGCGCGAGCGCGCAGTGTTGAAATGCCCATCACCGAACAGATGTACGCGATCCTGCACGACGGTAAATCGCCGCGCGAAGCCATTCAGACACTGATGATGCGGAGCGGAAAAAGCGAGGTCTAAAGTTGGCAACTTGAAGTCAGTCTGCTGGCCGACAATCACGTGATCCTGATTCGCCGGAAAGATCAGGCAAGTTATTGAAATAAAAGCCGCGCCCTCAAATCCCGCACCAGAAGCCACATTCGGCTGGTACTTTGGTAACGAGAACGATCCCATCTTACCCACTAAAATTCTGAGGATACGTTGAAATCCGCCGCCACTTCGCCGTCGGCGTCTGCGAGATAAGTGAAAGGGAAAAACTTGTCCTCCGGCGCGTCCAACCACGCACGCATCCCCATTCTGTACGTCATTCTAGGTGTGCTTTTAATCATCAGCATCGTCCCCATGTATTTCTATTCGGCACAGGTCGAGGCCATCAATCGCGACCGGCTGAAGACCAACGAAATGCTGCTGCAGAATACGGTGACGCGCTCGCTGGCCGACGATCTTTCGCAGCACGAACGCTCGCTGCGCATGATGATGGACAATCTTTCCTCGGCGATTCAGATCGCCAGCGGCGGCGATATCGGCGACAAAAATATTGAAGCGCCGGAACTCCGCGCCCTGCTGGAAAACTTCGTCTCCTCCTCCGACGAAATTGCCTATGCGACATTGCTAAACGCCGACGCCAAGGGTATTTCCGCTGGCCGCATCGCTCCCGACGCTTTTTTGAATCGTGAACTCGAACGAGCCTACGCGGCGGCTCGCGACGGCCGCGTCTATAGCGGGCAGGCGCTGGTCGTGGGCGAAGGCAAATCGTCACGGACAGTTTTTCTGGTGGGCTCGCCCGTGAAATATGGCCCACGATTCTTAGGCATGATCGCATCCGTCGTCGATCTGCAATTCCTCATCCGGCAACTGCAGCAAGTCAGCGGCGGAGGCCTCACGCCTTACGTCGTCGATTCACAAGGACGCTTGATCGCTGCAGCCACTCCCGAGTTCGCCACCGGCCAGGACATGAAGAGTCTCGAAATCGTGCGCAACTTTGTCGATGGCGGCAACCGTGCGCAGCTCGCCGCGACTAAAGAATTCACCATCAAAACGCCTTCCGAAAAAATTGACATGCTCGGCACCTACAGTCCCGTCATGATGTTGGATTGGGCTGTCGTCGTACAGAAGCCGCAGCGCGAAGCCTATCGCGGCGTCTACGAAATGCAGCGTACGGCGCGTCTTCTGGCGGCTCTCGCTGTGCTGTTGAGTGTCGGCGTCAGTATCTTTGCTGCGCGGCGCATTACCAATCCGTTGCAGATTCTCACGCAAACCAGCCGCGCGCTGGCCCGCGGCGACTTCTCCAAACGCGTTCACCTCTGGAGCCGCACCGAGATCGGCGAACTCGCGCAGACCTTCAACACCATGTCCGATGAACTCGAACATTTCGTCGAAGATCTCAAACGGGCCGCCGAAGAAAACCGCGCCCTCTTTCTGGGATCGATTCAAATGCTCGCTGGCGCGGTCGACGAAAAAGATCCCTACACGCGCGGCCACTCCGATCGCGTCACCCGCTATTCCATGCTGATCGCCAAGGAAATGCAGCTCGATTCCACATTCATGGAAACGCTGCAGATTTCCGCGCAGCTGCACGACGTCGGCAAAATCGGAATCGAAGATCACATCTTAAAAAAGCCCGGCGCGCTCACCCCGGAAGAATTTGAAGTGATGAAGACGCACACCACCAAGGGCGCAAACATTCTCCGCCCCGTGCCGCAGTTGGCCGACATGCTCCCCGGCATCGAGCTGCATCACGAGGCGCTCGACGGCCGCGGCTACCCTTATGGTTTAGAGGGCGATCAGATTCCCTTGCTGGCCCGCGTAATCGCCGTCGCTGATACCTTTGACGCGCTCACGACCAACCGTCCCTATCAGAAGGAACACACGCCAGAGCAGGCGCTGCAGATCATCCAGAATCTTGCCGGCAAGCGTCTCGATCCCGAGGCGGTAAAAGCCCTGCTCGCGGTCTACGGACGCGGTGAGATCCGCATTCAGCGCTTCACCATCAAGCGCCCCATCGCCCAGCCTGCCGCCGCGCCCATTCCAGTAGCGCCAGAACCAATCCCTGTGGCAACGCCCGAAGTCATGGCTGCGGAAACCACCGCCCTCGAACGCACGCGCGTCTAATCCTTATTCGGCGTCATCCTGAACGGAACCGTTCTTCAGGCGGAGTGAAGAAGCTGCCCTCAGCAACCGGAGCGCAAGCACGAGTCTGATGAAGCCTTCGCCGTCTACAGCTCGCCCACGCGCCTCTGCACCACCAGAAAATAGAGCGCGACAATAATCAGTAGAAATCCATTCACGCCCAGCACCAACGGCGCTGTAAATTTCGGTACCAGCCAACTGGTCGCCAGATTGCCCATCGGCATCCCGCCGCGAAAGGCGAAGTTGTAGACGCTCATCACGCGCCCGCGCATCTCGTCGGTCACAATCAACTGCACCAGCGAAATCACCGTCGCGAATACCGCCATCATCGACGCCCCAACCGTCACCAGCACTCCATAACTAAGTGGAAGCGATTTCGAGAACGAGAAAATCGAAATTCCCGCGCCCAGGCAAATCAGTGCCAGCAGCGCGAATCGGCCTTTTTTCGAAATATTCCCCGCCCACGCCATCGCCAGCGATCCCACAATCGACCCGATGCCCATCAGCGAAAGCATGTTGCCGTAAGTCTCCGCGCCGCGACCGAAAATATCTCTCACGAACACGGGAATGTAGGTACGCGTCGGCATACTGAGGAAAGTCATGGCGAATGCCAACAGAATGATTCCCGCCATCGCCCCCTGGCTCCAGATGAAACGAAAACCCTGCAGCAAACTCTTGTACATCGTTTCGGCGGATTTCTGCGGCAGGAACCGCGCCGTGATAATGGAAAGAGAAATCACCGGAGCGAGAAACGAAACCGCATTCAGCCCGAAACACCACTTTTCGCCAAGGCGCGCCAGCGTGATCCCGGCCAGCGCCGGACCAACCGTCACCGCCAGATTGAATTGAATCGAGTTCAGCGCAATCGCGTTCGGCATATCCTCGCGATCGACCAGCGTCGGAATCAGCGCGGAATAAGCCGGTCCGCCAAAGGCCTGCGCAAACCCAGAGACAAACGACAGGCACAGAATCTCCCAGATCTGCACCACGCCCATAGCGACCAGCACGGTCAAAGCCGCTGCACTCGCCATCTGGATGTACTGCGAGACCAGCAGGATTTTCCGCCGCTCCATACGGTCGGCCACCACCCCGCCAATCAGCGTGAACAGAAAAATTGGCAGTCCGCCCAGAAACTGATCCAGCCCCAGCAGTCGTGGAGAGTGGCTCAGCCGGTAAATCAGCCAGCCCTGCGCGACGATCTGCATCCAAGTCCCAATGCTCGACATGCACGCCCCGATCCACATCAGGCGGAAGTCGCGATATTGAAATGCCTTGAAGACTTTTCGAAAGGTGGCTGTCTGCATTGGGTACGAGCGGCTACGGCGTCAGCAGTCTATCTTCCCACGAACCGCACTCACGGAGAAATACACCGCAGGCTACGCCCAAAAAGAAAGATGACTTGCATCCATTGGATTCGCCTCTAGTGCATAGGACTCGCAAAATGACCTCATCCGCCCGGACGCACGAAAACGCGGAGAACCGAGCTCCCCGGCGAAGAAGTGGCATGCATCATCCGATTCCAGCCCCGCTGAGGGCGGAATTCATTAGCCGAGCGTGCAAGCGCTCGGTTTCCGTGCGAGAACGAGCGAGTCCGAAGGACGACACAACTTCTTACGCACACTCTTCTAGTCCTTAAAGTAAGTCCCCCTGGCAGGATGAAGGGGAGGCGACGAAAATTGGCCCGAGGCTGCAATCATTCCAAAGTTATCCACAACCCAATTGGCTTCTGACATTGCGTCGTGCGGTCAAGGAAGCAGATCATGCCAACGGGCGGCTAGAAATAGAGTGGGATCGATTAACATGTTTACTATCAACATCTTGACCGCTTAACCCTTATAGGGAGGAGTACCTCACAATTCGATCATTTGCCCAAAATAAACAGTCATCAAAATCTCGTTCCAACCCGCATGCAAAAATATTCTCCGCAGATTCCCTCGCGGCTGCGTCATTCCGAAGGTCCCGCGTTCCTTATGAGCGGGCCGAGGAATCTCCCATAGAAACGGCCCGCGCGAAAGCCGATCTCCCCGCTTCCCTCCAAGCCTGCAGAAATCCCACGCGCATTCCACACCCGCGCGCAACTCGTATAATCAAAACCAGACGTCCTTATGATTCAGACCCTATTCGGCAGCCTTCAGGAAGAACAAGACAAGAAGACCGGAGAGAAGAAGACCGGCTTCTTTGACCGCATGAAGCAGGCGGTCACGCGCACCCGCGAGAATCTCGCCGAGCGCATCGACGACATCGTCTCCATCGGCAAGGAGATCGACCGCAACACCCTCGACGAACTTGAAGCAACGCTGATCAGCGCCGACCTGGGAACGGCGACCACGCAGCAGGTGCTTTCCGCCTTGCGCGACAAAGCCGACCGCAAGCAGATCAAAGACGTCCAGGAACTGAAGCGGCTGCTGAAAGAAGAACTGCTCGCGATTCTGAATACCGCCAACACGCGTCCCGTGAGCAAGGTCGACGGCACACCGGAAGTAATCCTTGTCGTGGGCGTCAACGGAACCGGCAAGACCACAACCATCGGCAAGCTCTCCCAGGTCTTCCGCTCCCAGGGCAAGAACGTCCTGCTCTGCGCCGCCGACACATTCCGCGCGGCCGCTATCGAGCAACTGGAAATCTGGGGACAGCGCACCGGCACGGAAGTCATCCGCACCAAGGCCGGAGGCGATCCCTCCGCCGTTCTCTTCGACGCGCTGCAAGCCGCGACCGCGCGCAAGTCAGACTACGTAATCGTCGACACCGCCGGACGCCTGCACACCAAAACCAGCCTCATGTCCGAACTGGAAAAGATGCGGCGCACCGCGCAGCGCATCATCCCCGGTGCTCCGCACGAAACCTTGCTCGTGATGGACGCAACCACCGGCCAGAACGGCCTGCAGCAGGCGCGCATGTTCACCGAGTCCGCAGGCGTCACCGGAATCGTTCTCACCAAGCTCGACGGCACCGCCAAAGGCGGCGTAGTGGTCGCAATTTCCCGCGAACTAGGATTACCAGTGCGCTTCGTCGGCGTGGGAGAAAAAGCCGGCGACCTGTTGCCCTTCGATCCCAAAGACTTTATCGATTCATTGTTTGAGTAGGAGACGATCAATGTCTGATCGCCTCTCCGACCAACAATTACTGCAGCGTACACTCGAACTCGCGCGCGCGGGCGTTGGACTTGCCTCTCCAAATCCCTACGTCGGCGCTGTCATCGCCGATGCGGCAGGCGACATCGTCGGCACTGGAACGTACACCTACGCCGGCGTAAAGCACGCGGAAATCCTCGCCCTCGAACAAGCAGGCGCGAAGGCGCGCGGGGGAACGTTGTACATCAATCTCGAACCCCACGCACATCAGGGCCGCACGCCGCCTTGCACCGATGCGCTGATTGCGGAGGGGATTCGCCGCGTGGTGGCTTCAATGGCAGATCCAAATCCGAAGGTGAGCGGTCGCGGATTTGAGCAGCTGCGCGCAGCCGGAGTTGAAGTTGAAGTCGGGGGTCTGGAGCAAGAAGCGAGAAGGCTCAATGAAGGATTCGCGCGCTACATCCGCCACGGCGGGCCGCTGGTCACGCTGAAATCCGCGATGACGCTGGATGGAAAAATCGCGCCAGTGATTGCGCCAGTGCAAGAAGGGCAACCAAGACGAACATGGATCACCGGCGAAGCGGCGCGCGGTCACGTGCATGAATTGAGGCACGAGCATGATGCAATTCTGGTTGGCGTGGGAACGATCCTGGCCGACGATCCGTTATTAACGGACCGTAGCGGAGGTACGAGACGATGTCCCTTGCTGCGCGTCATTCTCGATTCGCATCTGCGATTGCCTCTCGACTCGCAATTGGTGAAGAGCGTTAAAGACGATCTCAAGGACGACTTGATTGTCTTTTGTTCAGTGCCGGATGCGGCGAAGAAAGATCAGCTAAAGAAGATCGGCATACATGTTGAACAAGTTTCTGCCGAGGGGAAACAGCAAAGGCCCGACCTAAACGCCGTTTTGCGCCGCTTAGGAGAATTGGAAATCACGAGTGTGATGATCGAAGGCGGATCGACAGTGAATGCGACAGCCCTCTCTGCCGGCATTGTGGACAAAATATTTTTCTATTACGCTCCGAAAATATTAGGAGCCGGTTCGATTCCGCTGGCGAACACCTCGCATGCTGCTGGCGAGGTTCATCCTTTGCACATCAAGAACGCACACCTGCACCGCTTCGGCGAAGACTTTGCAGTGGAAGGATATCTGCGCGATCCTTATGCTGAATAAATGCATTTTCACCACAGAGGCACAGAGAACACAGAGAAAAGCAGCGCGATCTTAGGTGTTCTCCCTGTCCTCTGTGCCTCTGTGGTGAATTAAGATTGGGTTCTTTGGAGAAACTCATGTTTACCGGAATCATCGAGGAAGTTGGACGCATCGCTCGCCTCGAACAGCGCGGCGAGAATCGCCGCATCACCATCGCTTCCGAACGCACACCGAAAGAGTTAAAGACTGGTGACAGCGTTTCCGTCAGCGGCGTTTGCCTTACCGCACTCGACATCAAGGTGACAACATTCTGCGCCGATCTTGCACCCGAGACCTGGGCGCGAACTTCTTTCTCGCGCCTTCACGAAGGCTCGCTTGTCAATCTCGAATTGCCCATGAAGGCGGACGGGCGATTCGGCGGCCACATCGTACAGGGACACGTCGATGGCGTCGGCAAATTGATTGCATTCAACTGTATCGGCGATTCAGAAAACCGGTGGCTGGAAATTGAGCTTCCCCAGGAAATAGAAAAATATACGGTCTATAAGGGATCAATCTGCATTGAGGGAATCAGCCTCACCGTAGCCAAGCTGGAGGGAAAGCGCTGCACGGTGGCGATCATTCCCCACACGGTCGAGATGACCAACCTGCACTCGCTGGAACCCGGCGATCCGGTGAACCTGGAAGCCGATCTGATCGCGAAATATGTCGAGAAGATGACGCGAAGTGGATCGTCGAGTTCGTTCACGATTGAAGAGTTGGTGCAGCAAGGATTCTAGCCAGACGAAGCGTAGGTGTTGTTTAGGCTTCCAGCTTCAGCTCATCCAGTTCGAGAAATTCCTGAATGATGGGATGGGAATCCTTTTCCATTTCGGCGTAGGTGCCGAAGAAAATTGCCTTCCCTTCATATAAAAAGACCACGCGCTCCGCGAGTTTTTTCGCCAGACGCATGTCGTGAGTGACGACGATGCTGGTCAGGTTCAGCTGAATCTTCAGCCGTTTGATGAGATCGCCCAGCAACTGCGCCATGAGCGGATCAACCATGGTCGTGGGCTCGTCATAGAGCACGCATTCGGGGCGCGCGGCAAGGGCACGCGCGATCGCGACGGAGCGCTTCATTCCAGTCGAGAGATCAGAAGGCAGCAGATTGCGCATCTCCTGCACGCCGACCATCTGCAGCAGGCCATCGACGATCTGGAACATCTGCTCTTCGTTCAGGTCCCGGGTTTCACGCAGTGGGAACGCCACATTCTCGCCGACTGACAGCGAATCGAAGAGCGCTCCGTTCTGGAAGACCATGGTGACTTTCTTGCGGATCGGCTCCATCTGCTCTTCGGCGTAATCGGTGATGTCCTCACCGGCAACGATCACGCGCCCGGAGTCGGGTTTAAGAAAACCCATGATGTGATGCAGCGAGACCGACTTGCCCACGCCGCTGCGGCCGAGAATACAAACGGTTTCGCCGGGAAGCACGTTGAAGTTGACGTGATCGAGCACGGCGTTATCGCCGAACGCTTTCGAGACGTCGCGGAATTCGATGTAAGGTGCGGGCATGAATCAGCTTCCAGCTCTTTAGCTTAATCCCTCATCGTGCAGCTTCAAGATCTTCTTTCGTGTTCAGGTTGCGGAAGATGTTTGACGAGAAACCTGCTGCCTCCAGCGCTTCCTCGGCAATCACTTGTACCTGATCGAACAGCGCGTCAATTCTATAACGACCAGCGCGCAATGCTGTCTCTGCTGCGTCGGCAAACTCCCGGCGATAGATGGCGCAGAGCGGCTGCCAGCCTTGGTTGATTCGTGGAACGGTCACGCTAGCCCCGGAATTGCGAGCATGCGCCATCAGAAACTGAAGCAGCGCGAATGAGACGAAAGGAACGTCGACAGCGAGAATCAGGTTTAGTTCTGCCTTCGATGCGCGAAGGGCAGCATGAATGCCGCCGAGCGGACCGCAACCGGGAAAAACATCTTCCACGACAGGAGCGAACGCACTGAATTTTGCGGTATCACCCACAATGCACACGTCGGTCGTTACCGATCGAACGACTTCGAGCAGCCGAGCCAGCAAGGTGCGTCCGTTAAGCGTGACGAAGGCCTTGTCGGTGCCCATACGCGTGCTTTTGCCGCCTGCCAGGATGAAGGCGGCCACGTCAGGTGAAGCGCCATGCATGCGGCGATGATACACGGCTCAACGAATGACCGATCTCGAATCGCGCGGAAGCGGAGCATTACGCATCACTGCATGTAACTGATTGTGGCCGCGTGTTTTAGTTCGCCACATATGCACCCACTGCACGAAAGTAACCTATTCAGAACTCAGACTTCGAGAGATGATGTGCCTACATCCGAGGGTTCTCTCACCCGGAATTCACCATCATGCCGCAAAAAATCATGGATGTGCTTATGCTGGGGCGCTGCTCTCATGAGTTCTCCTGGCCGCGCCGTGCCGCGGATGGAGAGTATTACCAGGTCTGCCTGCTCTGCGCGGTCGAATACAAGTACGACTGGGCGACCATGAAGCGCACGGAGCGCGTGGAGCATAAGCCGGAAACCGGCATCCGGCGCAGCCATGCTCGCGAAAAGCGGCCATCATGGGTGCCGCGGGCGCGGCGACTGCGACTCGACATTCCGCTGCGCTATCGCGTCAACAAGACCAGCACATGGCATGAAGGCATCATTGAAAACATCAGCCAGAGCGGCGTGCTTTTTAACGGACCGCAGCAATTGCCCTTGAATGCGCTGATCGAGATGGTATTCGAGATGCCCGAAGAAATCTCTGGCCAGAAAAATAGCAACGTCGTTTGCCAAGGCCGCGTGATGCGTACTAAGGACACTTCAGAACCAGAAGACGGCAGCGTAACGTTGGCTGCGTCGATTGTCGATTACAAATTTATTCATTAAACGACTCGCGCCGGGCGGTTTTTTCCATAACACGTTCTGTATAGATCTTCTACCCGAGCTCTAGGCGTAGCTCTTCATCCGCTGTTGCCTCTTCCATTACACTCTCTATCGTCATTGCATGCCGGCGATCACTGCACTCCTGCATACCGAAAACGACGCGCTGCGCCTGGGCCGCTGCCTGGAGACGCTCTATCCCTGCGATGAGATCGTGATTGTCGATCACGGCTCGCGCGATGCGACGGTGCACATTGCGCGCGAATATGGCGCGCGCGTCGTGAAAGCTGCGCCCGGCGCGGGATTTGAATTTGACCCGCGACGCATCAGTATCCGCGGTAACGATGATGCGAAATGGATACTCTGCCTCGATCCGCGCGAATCGCTCAGCGAAAGTTTGGCTGCGAGCTTGTTTGAACTGAAATCACGCGGGATTGAAACGGCGGTTACGCTGCCTGCTTTCTCTGTCTTTGTGCGGCACGAGGGAGCCGGCGGATGGAATAAAGAGCAAACGCTGCAAACACGGCTGGTGCCGAGGAATTGGAATTCATGGGAGGGACGATTTCCCAAGACTACGGAGGGGACGGCGACGCTGGAGGGAAACTTGTTGCGCTTCAATTCTCCCTGAGCTTCACAAATGTCCAGCCAGACGATCAACGTTGATCGAACTTTTATATAGAATTCTGGACGATCAACGTTGATCGATCTCGCTAAGTAAAATTACGAAGCACGACGCTGACTGTCCTTGTTCTGGTTGGTCTCGTCTTCATCCTGCCCCTGGTTGCCTTTTTTCTGGTCCTGTTGCTTCGGTTGACCAGACTGTCCCGAGCCTTGTCCGGATTGTCCGGAGCCTTCGTTGGACTGTTGCTGTCCGAATTGGTTCTTTTTCTCTGTATCTTCTGCCATGAATGGCTCCTTGAAGAAGTGTGAGGTGGCTCACACCGAGGATTTATTTGTCGTGCACAACTTAGACGCCCGCATGCGGTACAGGGTTGGAGAGATTCGCACACGGTACGCAAGTAAATTCCTGTCGTTTTCAAGTTCGCTTGCAACTGGCGGCGAATCACGCGCGTGCGGCGAATGCTTGATGTATCTGTTCGCAGTGGTGCACTCGGGGAAATTTTATCGAAGTTTCGATGCCTCCGTTTTTAGCGGTTTGACGTCGCGGATTGGCTGGCGAATAGCCGTGGACAATTTGGCCATTGTCCCTTTGGCCAGTGACTTCGGTACCTTAGTGCTCGCTCGAAGAGCGCCTTATAATCCATTCAAGATCAGGGAATTTTTGCGATCTTCCCACACACGGCCTAGCCTCGCGCGGGCCACACGTGGCGAAAGCTACCGCTAACGACCAGAATGGACGCAATCTACGCAACCGCGATTTTTCTCTTCGGACTCTGCTTCGGCAGTTTTCTGAATGTGTGTATCTATCGACTGCCGTTGGGCTTGTCGGTGGTGACGCCGCGGTCCGCGTGTCCGCAGTGCAAGCAGCCGATCGCCTTTTATGACAATCTCCCGGTCCTGAGCTGGCTGATTCTCCGCGGCCGTTGCAGGCATTGCCAGGCGAAGATTTCTCCACGGTATTTGCTGATTGAATTGCTGACGGGCGCGCTGTTTCTGGCCTGCTACTGGTATTTCGGATTGACGCTGGCCACCCTGAAATATTGCGTATTCGGATTCCTGCTGCTGGGCCTGATTTTTACCGACGCTGAAACCAAGCTCCTGCCCGACAAGCTCACGCTGCCCGGATTGGGGCTCGGGTTGATTTTCAGCCTGATTGTTCCGGTGAACGATCTCGCATCGCAATTCCTGCCGGGGATGGTGAACCTGCCATTCAGCAGCGAAGTTGCTGTGCGGCTGCTTTCGCTGGTCGATTCCCTGCTGGGTGCGGCGCTGGGCGCGTCGTTCATCTACGGCGCAGGGGTGATGTATTTGCGCTGGCGCGGCGTTGATGGCATGGGCTTCGGCGATGTGAAGCTGATGGCGATGGTTGGGGCATTTCTCGGCATTAAGCTCACAATTTTCACGATTTTTACCGCGTCACTGGCCGGCTCATTCTGCGGCCTGGGGACGGTGCTCGTAGTGTGGATGAAGCGCACGCGCCGGTTCATGAAACGCTTTGCCAGCGCACAGGCGGCGCGCAGCCGCGCGTGGCAGTCGGCACAGATGGTCTATCGCTACTATCAAATGCCGTTTGGCGTATTTCTTGGGAGCATGGCGGTGGTTGCATTTTTCTTCGGCAATCAATTTCTCGGCTGGTATAGGGGGCTCTGGTGAGACTGGCACTGCCTCCTAATCCGGTGTTGCTGCGCATGGCGATCGTGCTGTTTGCCGCGACCTTTGCGTTCCTGATCGGCGTGATTTTTGTGCGTGCGCTGCGGAAAAAGATCAGCGAAGAGGCCGATTTCACGCCGCAGACTCCAGCCACGTCCGATGCGCTGCCCATGCATCTGTACAACACGGTGATCCAGCAACTCAAGCAGCAGAAGCATGAGTTGAACGTGCAGTCGAAAGCAGATCAGCATAAGGCCCGAATCACCGAGACTTTCAGCCAGGCCGTGCTTTCGAACCTTTCGAGCGGTGTGCTCGTGTTTGGGCCCAACGGACTGGTGAAGAGCGCGAATCCGGCAGCCAAACAGATCCTAGGTTTCGCATCGACGACGGGGATGAGCGCGATAGACATTTTTCGCGGCGCCGTCGTGAATTCGAATGCTGTGGTAAAACGCACCGATGTAGTGCTTCTCTCGGATGAAGTCGAAGCCGTTCTGCGCGAAGGCAGCGGCCGGCGGCAGTGCGAAGCCGAATATGAAACGCCGGCGGGCGCGAAGCGCTTTGTTGCGATGACAGTTTCCCCAGTGCTGGCGGAAGACGCCGCGCTGCTGGGCGTCGCGTGCCTGATCAACGATCTGAGCGAAGCAGAGCGTGTACGGCGCGAAAAAGAACTTCACGCGGAACTTTCTGCCGAAAAGGCTTTGCACCTGCGTAGTTCGCTGGCCACGATTTCGGGTTACGCACAGCAGTTGGCCAGAAACCGCGACCTGGATTTGGCGCATCAGCTAGCCAACGATATTGCGCATGAGGCCGAACAACTGGATCGCGCCATCGGCGGCTTTCTGCGCGAAGGGCAAACGGCCGCAGCCACGGTAGGTTCAGACTGATTGGCAACCAGCAAGCTTTGAACGAGACGATTTCGCGCGTGCGAAATCAATACTAGAAATCAAGCTAGAAAAAAGTTACTAGAGAGGTGAGCTATGAAACGCACGGCATGCAAGGGAATTGGACTCGTAATCGTACTCGGCCTGCTCGGGCTTACCGCGGCAGCGCAGGCGCCGACCAGCGTATCGGACTCCGGTGCGCCGCTCGGAGACTATGCCAAGCAGGTTCGCAAAGACACCACCGCGAAAAAGGCCAAAGTCTACGACAACGACAATCTGCCGACCGACGACAAACTTTCGATCGTAGGCCCGACACAGACGGCCGAAAATTCGTCCGACGCGAAGACGGATGACTCGGCCAGCAGCACCCCGGGCGACCAGAAACCTGGAGATGCCAAGGCTGGCACCGATGGCAAGACCGCAGCCGCGGCCCCGCCCGCCAGGGTTCCCACCGACCCTGCCGGGAAACAGGAGGCTGTGAAGCAGTGGAACGATAAGATCAGCGAGCAGAAGGATCAGATCGATTTGACCGAGCGGGAGCTGAACGTTCTGCAGCGCGAATATCAGATCCGCGCCGCCGCCATGTACGGTGATGTGGGCAATCGCCTCCGTAACTCCTCTGACTGGGACAAGCAGGACGCACAATACAAGCAGCAGATCGCCGACAAACAGAAGTTGCTCGACGATGCCCGCCAGAAACTCGAAGACACGCAGGAAGATGCCCGCAAAGCCGGCGTGCCGGATTCGGACCACCAGCAGTAGCCAGATCGAGAGTAATTAAGAGAGCGCCGGGAAACATGTCGGCGCTCTTTGCATTTCGTCGGCGACAGCAGTAACGGGGCCGGTTCCGTGCCCGGTAGATCCCTCCGCCCATTGGTAAAAGCGCGGGCGTTCGGGACGGCGGCGCCCATCGTCAATTAAAGGGATCAACCACTCTTTCGCAGAGAATTAACTCGCCGCTCTTCGCAGCCCCCAAATCTGTTTCAGGTGATGCTCGCCATGTACGAGATGAAACTTCTTCCAATCCTGGGCCGTGAATGGCCCTAGAAACGGATGATTCATGATCGGCCCGCGTCCCAGCTTCTCTTCGCAGCGGGAAAGAAATTCGTCCATTTCGGCGATCTTTGGCACGATCTCGGCAAGCACTTTGTCCGCAGGCAATCCGCGGGGCCGCGCTGTTGCGGGAGATTCCCGCCCCGAGGGCACATACCCCAATCCCAGCACGACAAACTTCGCCGCGCGTTGCTTGAGGACCGACGGCGTCACATTGGGAGTTCCTGCCGCCAACACGCGATCCAACCCCTTCATGGTGCCGGTATAGGTCAAATACAGATGCTCCAGCACTTCGACGACACACCACTTCCCTGGAGGATGCCAATGCATCTGCTCCTCTGACAAACCGGCCACGGCCGAAGCCACGGACTGCTGCAATTTTTGCAAGGGCTGCATGGGTCAGGCCTCAGAACTGTCACGCATCTTTTCCACAGCTTCGGTTAGAATGTTGCGCAACCAATAACAGATATCCAGATCACAGGAAGGATGCAATGAAAACGGACAGTTTCGTCCTCACGGAGCCGAAAAAGATCTATGCGGGAGTTTGCGCGATCCTCATCGCTGTTGCGCTCGCGTCCTTCACCGCCTGCTCGTCGGATTCAGGCAAGCCCGCCGAACCGGCGAAGCCAGAAGTAAAAGGCCCGGAACTTATTACGGCACGTTCCGCGTTTCAAAAGACCTATATCGCGGCACGCGGCTGGCAAGCGGATGCCAAACCCTTCCGCATCGAGTCCAGCGTGACCACCGACGGCAATGGACAAGACGGCAAGTGGGCGATGTGGCGGGTCAGCTTCGGCTCACCTGCGCAGCGATCGGCCAAGACGTATACATGGTCAGGCAGCGCGGCGACGGGCGCGCCCGATCGCGGCGTCAACCCCAGCGCGGAAGACAGCTACAGCTCTACGAACGCATCGACGCAGGTCTTTGACGTGGCCTTTCTCAAAGTGGATTCGGATCAAGCCGTCGCTACGGCGCAGAAACATGGCGGCGATAAGATTCTAGAGAAAGCGGCGGACACGCCCGTAACCTACGTCTGCGACTGGAACCCCAATACCAACAAACTCATCTGGCATGTGATCTACGGCACCAGCCGCGATCAATCCAAGCTAACGGTCGCGGTGGACGCGTCCTCCGGCGAGTTCATTCGGGTGGAAAAATAGGCGCTTTCGCGGCAACATTCCTGGCGCGAATGAAATCCAAACGAAGGCTTACCTCTTGCCTTCGGCGGCGCCTTCTTCGTCTGGAATATGGGCTGCGATCTGAGAAAAGAAATGAAACAGGGCTTCGGCTGAGGCCACAGCCCGCTTCAGAACCTGGCGATCGCCAAAAGCGGCGATGTCCTGCGGGGAATATTGCAGGCGAACGCGGTCTGCGGCGCATTGTGCGCTTAATAATTCCACCTTGGCCGATGAGAGATCGGCCAAAAGGCGGGGAACATCAACTTTTTTCGGCGGTCCAGATACCATCTACTGCTCCTCAACGTGTGGAATAAACGCAGGCGGGCTTCTGGAAATCGCTCGATTGGGGAGGACTGCTTTACAGCGTTCCCGGCGAAGCCCGCATGCGAGGTCGTGTGTTGCTGATGTATCCATTATACGACGTTACTAATACGCAGTGCAAGTAATGGGCCCCTGATGATTTGATTCAATTGTTTCAATTTTAAAATTGCGGAGACGCATTGCCCAGAAAACCGGATCCTTTGCTGGAACAACGTATTCTCGACGCCGCTTCGCGCCTTTGGGCCCGTGGCGGCGAAAAATCTTTAACTATGCGCGCCGTGGCCAAGGCGTCAGGCACGACGACGCCCACGGTCTACGAGCGTTATCGTCATCGCGACGACATTCTCGCCGCGCTTCGCCTGCGGACTCGCAGTGAGCTTTTTGCCACTCTTAGCCAGACTCACGCGCTGCGCGAAGCCGTAACCAGCTACATCGAGTTTGCTCTAGCCCACAGCCATGCTTATGAAGTTTTGTTCGATGGCGTGGGCAAACCACCGTCGCTGCACGAGCGCTGGCCGTCGTTCAATCTGCTGCGCGAGCGTCTCGCTGAACGCATGGGACGGCACCCAAGTAAATGCACGCGCCTTATGCTTTCGATCTGGTCGCTGATGCACGGCACGGTGATGCTGATCATCCGCGGACGTTTTGAAGGGCAATTGCGGGTACAGACGATTCACGCCTGCGTCGACGCGTTTGAAGCGATGGTGAACGCAGCCGAAAAGAAGTCTTTGCCCCATTCAGGGCCGAAGTGGCCTGCGAATCTGATTCTCGGCGAAGGCGAACGAAGTTCTCTAGGGAACCCCAACCGAAGCGGCAAGAAGAAAAGTTCCGCAAAGAAATCCCGCCGTTAACTTATTGCTTTGCCGATTTTGTATTGGCCAACGTTCCCTTCAAGCGGGCAATCGCCTTCTTCGCCTCTTCGGCTTGCGGCCCGGCCGGGAGGATCTTCAGGTAGTTCTCGAACTCCGCAATGGCTTCAGTGGCTTGGTCCTGTTTTTCGAGACTGATGGCCAGCCGGAGGGTAGCCAGTGCGTCGTTATTCTTGTAGAACAAGGCCTCACGATAACGATCTTCGGCGGCATGGTAGTTTTTGCGCTTGAAGTAGAAGTCGCCCACTTCGATATCTTTCGCCGCCCGGTGAGGATCCCAAGGATGCATTTCGTTCACATCAGAATCGCCGGCGGCGATCTTGGCGTCGGTGACTGCTTCGCCGCCATGCGGATGCGCGCGGTCATCATTAGCCGGCGGACTCAAATCGATCTGCGAATCTTTGCTGGAACTCTCGCCCGGCCTGTTATCGAGTGAGTCGGCATTCACACGATCTGAACGCGGCGGTTCGGGATTGAGTGGCGGCGCATTAGACGGTGTGTGCGATGAAGATGACGGCGCCGTTGGAGATTGGGAAGCCGGCACCTGACTTGATGAGGACTGACCAGGCGAAGACGGGGCTGTCGAAGATCCCTGGGCCCAAATTCCCGCAGAGGACGCAATCAACAGCAGGGGGAGCAGACTTCGCATAGTTCCCATTTTACGCTGCCGGGGCCTGCGATTGGTACAGGCGCGTGATTGGTGCCCGTGCGGTTTGGAATATCGGCTAGTTCCGTGCCGGGGGGATCCCTCGCCCCGCTGGAAAAAACGCGGGGACTTCGGGATGACGTCCCGCATTTTTTTTAAGAAATCAAACTGCACGACAACCACAGGATTTTCGCTCTCGGCTAATCATCCACGCAATTTATTTATGCGTCGCGCGAAAGGCTGTGAGGCAGCGTTGCGCTGTTTCCATCTCGGAGAGGCGGCTGCCTTCCTGCTCAACGAGGTAATATTCCACGCCGCCAACACTCTCGGCTGCATGAAAGATTCCCTTCCAGTCGGCGATGCCTTCGCCGAATAGCGCCTTGTAGCCGACTGCGGGATCGCGCGACCAATCTTTGCAATGGATGGATCGAATGCGTCCGGGATTGGCTTTGATCCATGCCACCGGATCGGCACCCGCTTCGAGGCAGGTTCCGACATCGAGTTGCAGCATCACTGTCCGCTTGGTGTTGGCGGCGAGCATCTCGATGGGACGCTTCCCTTCCACTGCCGTGAATTCCGCGGAATGGTTGTGATATCCAACTCGCAGGCCACCGGGTTCGAGCTTGGCATCTGCTTCATTCAATTGATCAGCCAGCGCCTTCCAGCCATCGAGAGTCGTCTTCGGATCAGACCACGCCAGCACAACATATTTGCATCCCAGGATCAGATTGCGGTCACGCGTCTTCTCGATATTTTCAGCTGCGAAGGATGGCAAACCATTGTGCGTGGAATAACACTTGATCCCCAGGTCATCTATCAGCTTGCGCATCTGTTTCGTCTGCGCTTCCGTCCAGTCGTAGTACGGAGAATAGAACTCGACGGCCTGGTATCCCATCTTGGCGACGGCGCGCACAGTGCCTTCGAGATCAGTCTTCAGAGCGTCGCGAACCGAGTAGAGTTCGAGCCCAACCGGAATTGATTTCGAGGAAACGCCTGCGAAAGCGATCCCGCGAAACGTCCACGGCAACGCGGATGACATGGCGAGAAACGAGCGGCGGGAAAGATGAGTGGGAGACATATGGCTGCCATCTTAACTCTCTAACATTGGCGCCGGCGAAACCCGCATAGAAAAAAAGCAGGCCGCTCAGGGGGAGGCATTGAGCGGCCTGGTTGGCGAAGTCCTCCGGGGAGGAGGGTAAACTTGTTGTTACATCGATGACGGATTCGCTGCCGGTGCGTTGCTGTCGACGGTATTCGTCATCAGGCGAACGTCGACGCGACGATTATCAGCGCGGCCCGCGGAGGTCTTATTCGTCTCCACCGGCTTGTCTTTGCCCAGACCGATCACATAGATCTTGTGCGCCGGGACGTTGTACTTCGATGCCAGATACTGAATCACCGAGTTGGCGCGACGCTGGCTCAGATCATAGTTGTATTCGGGTGATCCGACTGAGTCCGTGCTGCCTTCGAGCGCAACGATGTAGCCCTTGGTCGAGGCAATACTGCCCCCGAGCTGATCGAGCGCTTCTTTCGCCTTCGGCGTGAGAATGTCCTTGTTGAATCCAAACTTCACCGAGGTCTCAGCGACTGCGTGATAGTTGTCGAGGTTCGCGACCGTGTTGGTCAGCACACCGACGCGGCCGTTAGCGGCATCCGCCGTTTGCTGCGCCTGATTGGCCGTTTGACCGGCGGCTTGCGCCTTCTGGTCGACGGCGTCGGTCTTCGTGTTCACGGCCGCGAGGCCGGATTGCACGCGCGCGTCAACGTCCTTGATGTCTTTCGAATTCTTCGCGGTCAAGTCGTCGAGCTCATTGGTTTTGTTGATCAGCGGGGTGGTTTCTTGCTTTACGTAATTCTTGCTGGCGCAGCCAACGGTGGCGGCCAGGCTCACTGCTAAACAAATCGTTAACGAAGTGCGGGTCATAGGCTGAGGCTCCTTCATCAGTCTCTGTTGTATGTAGCGCGCTCCAGGTTGCCAAGCCTACCTAGAATTTGCGTATATGGCTTCCGGTCGCGCCCACTGCTAAATCTTTAGATCCCTGGGATGAATCGATCACTGCAAGTCCCGCCTCTACTTTTGCACCTCAGATGCCAGTTGCCAGAGCCGAACTTGCACAAGCTAAGTATATACATTTTCAATGGCTTGCGGAAGGTTATGTAGGCGATCGAACAAGCTGGAGGATTTCCGGGAAAGCAAAGCCCACATGGATTATGGAAATTTTATACGGTTGGACTCAGGGTGCAGGAATGGGCCGTAGCCCGAATTGGAGCGGAAATGCGCCTGGCAGAACTTCGATCCGGCTACCTTCGAGCTGTTGATCTGCGAATCATGGATCTTTCAATCATGGATCATCCAATAAAATAGAAAGTAACCCATTGCATGGATCTCCTACAGAAAATTCGCACCATTCCCACCGAGCCCGGCGTGTATCTGTACAAAAATGCCGAGGGGGACGTTATTTATGTGGGCAAGGCGAAGAATCTGCGTAGCCGCGTCGCCAGCTACTTTCACGAGGGCCGATGGGAGGACGCGAAGACCGGGACGCTGGTTCGCGAGGCTGTCGATGTCGATTACATCGTGGTCGCGAACAATAAAGAGGCGCTGGCGCTCGAAAACAATTTAATCAAGCAGCGCAAGCCGCGTTTCAACATCCTGCTGCGCGACGACAAAACTTATCCTTACGTGAAGCTGACGTTGAGTGAGCGCTGGCCGCGCGTTTACGTCACCCGGCGACTGCGCAAGGACGGCAGCGAATACTACGGCCCGTACTTCCCTGCCAATCTGGCTTATCGCATCGTCGATCTGATTCACCGCAATTTTCTGATTCCGTCGTGCAAAGTCGATCTGACCCGCTTTCATCCGCGACCCTGCTTGCAGTACTACATCAAGCGCTGCCTCGGACCGTGCGTGAAGGAGTTGACGACACCGGAGGTGTATCAGGAGGCCGTCCACGATGTGAAGATGTTTTTGGAAGGGCGTCCGACGGATTTGGCGAAGTCACTGCGCTCGCGCATGGAGCAAGCGGCGGCTCTGCAGGAGTACGAACGTGCCGCACGCTACCGCGATCTGATCTCGACCGTCGAGCAGTTGCAGGAGCGCCAGAGGATTGCGTCCGCAGAGGGTGACGATGCGGATGTATTCGGCTATCACTACGAAAACGGCATGCTGGCGGTAAATCTGTTTCACATGCGCGCGGGAAAGATGGTCGATCGCAGAGAATTTTTCTGGGAGGAACTGCCCGAGTTTGGCGTCGACGATGCGAAGACTTCCACGGACCATGTAGCGGCAGACGCATTCGTCCGCCCGGATGAGCAGAACTCGCCAGCGCAGCCAGCCGAAACACACGATGTGACGGAAGGAACAGCCAGCCCAGCTTCGCTGGGCATGGACGGACAAGGGCGTCCGTCTCCAACCGAGCCTGAAAACGTTCCTGCAGCAGGATTTCATCCTGGTGAGTTTTTCTCCGCCCTGCTCAAACAGCTTTATATCGGCCAGCCCTATGTTCCACGCAATCTATATGTACCCGTGGATTTCGAGGATCGCGAAGAATTAGAAGACTTGCTCTCCGATCAAAATGCGGGCGAGGGTGCGCGTGCTTCCCGCGTCCACATTCTGGTTCCGCTGCGGGGCGACAAGCGCTCGCTCATCGATCTCGCTGGAACGAATGCCAAGCAGTCCTACGACCAGCGCTTCCGCGTGCTCAAGCCGAACGCGCGGAAGATCCAGCAGGAGTTGCAGGAAGTGATTGGCCTGCCCGAACTGCCCAAGCGCATCGAGTGTTTTGACATTTCCCATATTCAGGGCGCGGAGACGGTGGCTTCGATGGTGGTGTGGGAAGACGGCAAGATGAAGAAATCGGATTACCGCAAGTTCATCATCCGCACCGTTGAGGGCGTGGACGACTTTGCCTCGATGCGCGAGGTGGTGGTGCGTCGCTACAAGCGCGTGCAGGAAGAAAACAAGCCGATGCCGAGTCTGATTTTGATCGATGGCGGGCTCGGTCAACTGCACGCTGCGGCTCATGCGCTCGATTCGCTCGAGATCATCAACCAGCCGCTGGCCGCGATCGCCAAACGCGAAGAGATTCTTTACATCTATGGGCAGGAGAAAGATCCCGTCGCGCTCGATCACCATTCGCCGGTGCTGCATCTGATTCAGATGATTCGCGATGAGGCGCATCGCTTCGCCGTCACCTTCCATCGCAAGCGCAGACAGATGCGCGACCGCTCAACCGAATTGTTGGAAATCCCTGGTGTAGGAGCGAGCACGACACGCCGCCTGCTCGAACACTTCGGCAGCCTGCAGGCCGTCAAACAAGCCGACGCTGCAGCGCTTTCGGCGGTGGTGACTAGATCGCAGGCTGAGGCGATTCAAAGTCACTTCCGGAAATAGCAGCCTATTTCGGCGCCGGGCTGGCGTTCCCCATGTCCAGAACCACCTTCCAGTGGCTATCTTTCTGTAGCTTCCAGATGCTCGTGTACTTGCCATGCTCGACCGTCGGCTTGCCATCTTTGTCTTTGGAGTGGAATTCAAAAGTCCCGTAGGTATAGCCGAGATCGGCGGATGCCGAAATATCTCCGCCCACCGGAGTCCAGATGAGCCGGTTATTCTTGTCGTCGAGAAATGCCATCCCTTTGGCGATCTCAATTTTCCCTTCGATGATTCCTGCTCCGTTGGGCACTTCGACCGCGTTATCAGCATAGTAAGACATGTATCCTTGCGAACCTTTATCTGCGGCGGCTTTCATGAATTCGCCTTCGAGTTTCTTCAGGGTTTCAACCGTCGCCTTCGGCGACGCGGAGACGGACGGACGGGCAATCGGGAAAATAACGGCTGCGGCGAGAAGGACGGCGGCAAAGATCGACAGAAAAGATTTCATAAGGCCTCCAGACAGATGCGCCGACATTGTACGCTGGCCACACACCGACCCTCATTTCTTATAAGATCCATCCTTATGAAACCCACGGTTATGAGATGCGTTCTGGTTCTGATTTCTCTGTTCCCTGCGTGGCTCTACGCGCAGACTGCGTCAGCCGATATGGCGACGCCGCAGGAAAGGCATCTCCGGAACGTCCACCAGCTGACGTTCGGTGGGCAAAATGCCGAGGCGTATTTTTCTACCGATGGGAAGAAATTGATCTTCCAGTCATCCCACGGCGATGTGAAATGTGACCAGATTTTCACCATGAACATCGATGGCAGCGACCAGCGCATGGTCTCGACCGGCAAGGGACGAACCACCTGCAGCTTCTTCTATCCCGATGGCAAGAAAATTCTGTACGCCTCGACGCATCTGGCCAGCCCCGAGTGTCCGCCGCGGCCCGATTTCTCCAAGGGCTACGTGTGGGCCGTCTATTCGGGATATGACATTTTCACGGCGAATCCCGATGGATCAAATCTGAAGCAGCTCACGACGACGCCGGGCTATGACGCTGAGGCGACGATTTCGCTCGATGGCAAGAAGATCACATTCACTTCCCTGCGCAACGGTGATCTCGACATTTACACCATGGACGCCAACGGAAACAACGTGAAACAGCTCACCCATGAACTCGGCTATGACGGCGGGCCGACATTCTCACCAGATGGCAAGTGGATCGTGTATCGCGCGTACCATCCTAAGACGGAAAAAGAAGTTGGCGACTACAAGGAATTGCTGGCGCAGAACCTGATCCGTCCGACTTCGCTGGAAATCTGGATTATGAAGACCGACGGCACCGACAAAAAACAGATCACGAATCTCGGAGCAGCCAGCTTTGGCCCGGCGTTTACTGCGGATGGAAAGAAGATTATCTTTTCGTCCAATTACAATCCCGAGACGCACGCAACCGGCGGCGAAGGAAATTTCGAGCTGTGGATGATGAATCTCGATGGCACTGGCCTCGAGCGCATCACCTACAGCGACGGCTTTGACGGCTTCCCCATGTTCTCAAAGGACGGCAAGAAGCTGGTCTGGGCCTCGAATCGCAACGGCAAGGCTCCCCACGAAACGAATGTTTTTATCGCGGATTGGGTGCCGTAGGCGAATTGTTGATTTTTGATTGCGGATTGTTGATGGACTTGCGCTCGACAATGTGCAGTTGACGGCTAACAATCAGATCTCGAAGCGGGTCAGGGATCTGCTCTTTCCTCTCGTCTTTACTTCTAGCCGCCAGCCAGAGAACGCAAGCAATCATCCCGCACCAGCCGAGAAGTCGCACAACCGCAGCGATCTTCGTGTCTGAATTCAGCACGCCAAGACTGGAGAAGATCGCGTGCCAATCATGTTCCGCGAACTCAGGATCGCCTGTGGTGACGAGCGGCAAATCCTGTGCGCGAGCATCCGCCATGTAGGTTGCTGTGTACAACCAATTCTCAAAAAAGAAGAAGAGTGAGAAAACGAAGCCTGTCGTCTCCCGCTCGGTGAAAAAGTAGGCCGCCAGCAGAAACGGGACTAGCCATTGCAATAAAGTGCCGCCCCACAGGCCGAGCGTAGGTCCAAACCAGCCGAACAGATTATGCCCGCCTTCGTGGACGACGAGATTGGCCGCGTCAATGAAGAGTCCTGCTCCGTGGGCGTTGTAAGCGTAGATCAGAAATCCGACATAAAAGATCAGCCACGCCACCAGCGCGGGGCGCGAAACCGGCTTCCACCGTTCGTCGAAAAGCGCTTGAAGATATTCGATCATTTGATGGCGCGAACAGCGCCCATACCAAAGATTCTAGTCGCGCCGATCCGCCTGCCCAGATTACGGACGTGCGCCAGTCGCAACTCCGGGGCATTTCTTGTTACAGTGTTTTCCAGCTCAACAATCCATCATGAAAATTCGCCAATGGATAACCGCGGTCGTGTTGCTCCTGCTGGTGGCTGTGGCCATCGTGGGACTGCTTCGCACGCGCGATTTGCCGGCACCGGGGGATGAGACAGAAGCCAGTGCGGCCAAGAAACCGGGACATAAGGCCGCAGCGCCGCCGCGTGCCTTGGTCGATCAGCGTCCGCTGCAGACCGCGCGGCAGATGGGAGCGCAGGCGAGCACGCCGGAAGAGCAAAGTCTGGCGCATGAGGCGGAAAAAGTTGGCGACCACGAGGTCGATCTGGCGTTCTTCGATGCCCTGCGGACCGCGGAACAGAACCCTCCGCCACTTTCTCCGGAAGCGAAAGAGATTGCAGCACGCAAGGCCAAAGCCGAGCAGGCGCTGCGGGACGATCAGGAAAATATCACGCTGTTGACGCGCAAGCTGGCTGCGGCGCCGGAGTCGCAGAAAGATAACTTGCAGGATCAGATCGACGTCGCCAAGGCCCAAGCCGATCTCGATCAGGACGAGTTGGACGACGCTTCGGAAGATCTGGAGCAGGCTGGCGGCGATCCGCAATCGAAGATCAAACGCCTGCAGGCCGAACACGAGGCCAGCGATCACAATGCCGCCGCCGTAGGTTCGGCAGTGAATCCGCATGAAGCGGACTATAAAGCTCATACGCTGCTCAGCGTCTTTCGCGCGTGGCAGGCCCTGCGCGAGAAAAAAGCAGAGCTCGAAGCTGCACGCGCCGAGACGGCCGAAAAGCAAACGTTTTTAGCCAAGCGCCGCGATCAGGTAGCAGCCCAAGTCGAGAAAGACAAAGAAAGCCGCGAGGCAGCGCGTCAGCAGGCCAAGGGATTCACCAATAGCACCAAGGCGACGACGACGCGGGAAGAATCGAAGGCATCGGCGCAGGCCGCCCTCACTACGCTGCGGCAGTACACCCTCGACCAGAAAAATCTTGCTGACCGCATTCGCCGGTTACAGGATGAGCAGGATCTCAACGACATTTACGGAAACTGGATCGAACTGGTCGAGGCTCGGGAGCGCGCGGCGCTGCACAACCTGATCGAAGCCATTCTATGGATTCTGATGACGCTGCTCGTGGTCTACATCGCCGACCGGATCATCGAGCACTGGTTCATCGGCCTGTCCGCAGAAAACAAACGCATCGACACGCTGCGCGCTGTGGTGAAATTTGCGGCGCAGGCTTTGGGCGCGATTGTGATCGTCTTTATTGTGCTCGGGATGCCAACCCAGACCACGACTGTCCTGGGATTAGCGGGCGCCGGCTTGACGGTGGCGATGAAGGATTTCATCGTCGCCTTCTTCGGATGGTTCGTGCTGATGGGCAGCAACGGTATTCGCGTCGGCGATTGGGTTGAGATCGAGGGCGTAGGCGGAGAAGTGGTTGAAGTCGGGCTGCTGAAAACTGTGCTGCTCGAAACCGGAAGCTGGACGGATGCGGGGCATCCCACGGGCAGGCGCGTTTCGTTCGTCAACAGCTTTGCGATTGAAGGACACTTCTTTAATTTCACCACTTCGGGCCAGTGGATGTGGGATGAACTGCAGGTTCTGATTCCGGGCGGGCAGGATCCCTATCCGATCATCGACGGTATTCAGAAACTGGTCGAAAAAGAGACGCAGACCAACTCCGCGAAAGCCGAAGCCGAGTGGCAACAGGCGGCAGCGAAGTATCGGGTGCAGGCGATCTCGGCGGTTCCGGGGATCAATGTGCGTCCGACCGGCTCGGGAGTTGAAGTCCACGTACGCTACATCACGCGCGCGAACGAACGGCACGAAGCGCGGAAGAAGCTATATGAAGCGGTCGTGGAAATGATGCATAAGCGCAACCAGGAAGTAGCCGCGCGATAGCCGGAAGCATTCCTATTCGAAGGCTCGGTGAAATCCAGATTTATGACGCCCACCAGCGAACTCGGAACTCTCATCGTCACCGGTGCCAGCCGCGGAATCGGAGCGGCTGTGGCCCGGCTTGCTGGTGCTCGAGGTTGGGCCGTCGCTGTGAATTTTTCTACGGGCGAGAAAGAGGCGCAGAACGTTGTTGCCGAGGTTATTGCAAACGGTGGGCAAGCGATTGCGATTCGAGCGGACATCTCGCGTGAAGCGGACATCGTACGAATGTTCGAGACGGCAGAGCGCGAACTCGGTCCAATCAAAGGCTTGGTAAATAATGCGGCGATCACGGGCGGCTTTGCGCGAGTCGAAAATGTGTCCGCTGAAGCGATCGAGAAGGTATTGGCGGTCAATGTCACTGGAGCGATCTTGTGCGCGCGCGAAGCCGTGCGGCGAATGTCAACCAAGCGTGGAGGAACCGGCGGCGTGATCGTAAATATTTCGTCGCGGGCGGCGGAGACCGGCTCTCCGGGCGAGTGGGTGCACTATGCAGCGTCGAAAGGCGCGATTGACAGCTTCACCGTCGGGTTGGCGCGCGAAGTCGCGACGGAAGGTATCCGCGTGAACGCCGTGGCTCCGGGATTGGTCGAAACCGGCTTGCACGCAGCCAACGGCGAACCTGGACGATTGCAGCGGCTCATGCCATCCATCCCGATGCAGCGAGCGGGCCAGCCGAATGAGGTCGCCGAAGGAGTGGTGTGGCTTCTGTCTCCGGCGGCGTCATATACGACCGGTGCGATCTTGCCAATTGGCGGCGGGCGGTAGGCCGATCTTGAGCTAGCGGTTAGGGCGCATTTCTTTCCGCAAGTACCCTTTGATTCTTACCGGCAGGCGTGACGTGTGAAGAATGTCGCGCAATTGCGCGGGCGGGATTTTTCGCGCGAATTCGAGCGCACGCGCCAGCGGGGTATGCGCGTTCCGCAGCAGAGCAGCACGAATTTCAACACGCGGCGACCACTTCGCATGACGGCATACGGCTTCGATGAATGCAGGAGACGACCCGGTTTTTTGCACCGCGTGAACTACCGCCGCTTCGGTGATTCGCGGATTTTCCAACGCCGCTTGCCAGACGCGCGATTCCTTATCGAGCAGAAGCGCGGCGCTGACTTTACCGGACGCTCGACGCGCGAGCGAGACGCGCTCACCTAGGCTGACGGCTGCAAGCCGGGCGACGAGCAGGTCGTCAGCGATGCGCTTGAGGTCGGCCGGAGCGACTGGCATCAGGGAAAACTGCATCAGGTCGAAGGTGTAGAGTTCGCGGATCAGGCGCAGCGCAATACGGCGAGGCGTGCGCTGGTGCGCCGCAACGGCAAGCCGCACTTTACGCGATTTCATTAAAGCGGAATCGGCGGCAATCTGCTCGATGTCGGCTGCGTCTGCATCTTTGAGAGTGGCAAGCGTGAGGTCTTCGTTAAGGCGAGCCGTCGAACGCGTAAAGTCTGGCGATTCGGGAGAATCTGGAGATGGGTTGGTTTCTCTCTGACGGTTCATGAATTCCAAATGCACGAGCTCGAAATTACTTCGATCGCGCCATGCGCAATGCCCCTTCGACCGGCTCGACAATTGCTGGATTAATTTCCGCGCGCGAGTCGAAGCGACGAAGTTCATTGTAGAAACTTTCTTTCGTGCGGTCCGCATGACGAAAGACGCTGCCAATCATGGCTACGGAGATCATGGCCACCGGGACAGTCTTCACTTCATTTCTTACTTCCCCGGAAAATAATCGGCGCATCACAATCGCTGCGACTCTCGCCAGTTCGAGACCCGCGCTGGAGAGAACCGGCAACGCGAGATCATCCTGGCTGGCGGCGATTGCCGGGAACAGCGACGCGAA
>Ga0209006_10000669_pt1 | contig 31905 bp, 51 predicted proteins | sample JacPin_JW_Ref_O2_FD_188567 | JGI IMG/M metagenome (GOLD analysis project Ga0209006, IMG submission 188567) | Forest soil microbial communities from Algoma, Ontario, Canada - Jack Pine, Ontario site 1_JW_Ref_O2 (SPAdes) (version 2) | ecosystem: Environmental > Terrestrial > Soil > Boreal...
TAGAACACGACGCGGAAGTTGAACGCCTTGGCCCGCAGCGCCACCGCCGTGCCGATGCGGCCGAGACCGACGATCCCGAAGGTCTGGGTGCCGAGCCGCTGGATCATCGGGTGGTGGAACGAGCGCCACGGCGCCGCAACGACGCTGGGCGCTTCCACGCCAGGATAAGGCAGCGGTCGCCCTGCAGCCTTCGCCTGATGATTGGCGTACATCTGCCCCTGGTATTCAGGCGAGCGGTAGCCAGAAACGAGGCTGTTCCCGATGCCCGCCTGGGTCAGCGCGGCGCGGAGCTGGGCGAGCCTCGATGCGAATACCGGATTGAGGTCGCTGAAGTCAGCCACGCAGCGCCCCCGCTACCTTCGGCATGCGCCCCTGAGGCCGCATCTTCGGCGGCCTCATGCTCGCGCCCATGGCGCCGATGGGGCCGGTGGGCGTCGGCGAGGCGAGCGCGCCCGGCACTAGCGACAAGCCCGCGCCCATGCGCTGCGGCCGGATCGCAGGCCCGCCAGGAGGCAGGCCTGGGGGCCCGGCGGCGTTGAGCGCCGCCATGTTCACCTGATGCAAGGCCTGCCCGGTCGGCCCGTGCACGCCGACCGTCTGGACCGCGTGCGGCGCGACCTGCATCGCGTCCTCGGCCATCGGGCCCGTGACCTTGGGGAAGCTCTTCGGGTCGCCCTTGTAGCGGTACGAATAGAGGGGCAGGCCGGTGGCCGGGTGCGTGCCGACCTTGGTGATGTCGGTCTTGAGGTGCCGGTCTGAGCCGGACATCAAGCCTGCGACCGCGCCGCCCGATCCGAACAGGCCGCCCGGCCCGGTCAGACTGCCGAGCGCCTGCAGGCCGCCGGTCACATCGGACATCAGCGACGGCGTCGTCGTCGTCTGCGTCTGCCCGGTCGACGAGCCCATCGTGGTCGAGCCGTAGGGCGTCATGCCGAGCGCCGATTGCAGGACGCCGAGCTGCTGGCCGGGATAGGCTTGCGCCTGATTGAACTGGTTCACATTCGCGGCGATCTCGTTTTGCGCCTGCTGCTGCTCCTGCGCGCCAGCGGTCGACTGCTCCAGGAACTGCTGGCGCTGGTTCGTCTGCGCCGCCGTGCCCAGGGCGCCGAGGCCGCCCGCCGCCGAGATCAGCGAATTGATGTTCGCTTGGTTGGCCTGTTGGTTGCCCTGCTGGGCCTGGAGGTTCGCCGCCTGCGCCTGGGTGAAGTTGGCCTGATTGAGCTGCGCCGCCATCTGGCCGATGTTCATCGCGCCCTGCGCCTGGGCGACGCCCTGCTGCACGCCTTGCCGACTGCCGCCGAAGGCGTTGGCCGAGTTCGCCGCGTTCGCCTGCTGGTTCTGCGACAGCGCGTTCGCCTGCTGCATGATCGGAATGGTGCTGTTGATCACCGAGCTGGTGAACGGGTTCATCCACGGCTGGAGGCCCGCAGAGCCGGGCGCTGTGATCTGTGTCGCGGGCGTTCCGGCCGCAGTGAGGTAGCCTGCCTGCGAGGCGTTGTACTGATCTGAGCCTGCGCCCCCCGACGTGGCGGCTAAATTCCAGGCCTGTTGCGTCTGCGGGCCGACGTCGGCGACCTGCTGGCCTGCATACTGGGTGAGCGGCCTCTCGGCGATGTTCTGCGCCAGCCCATAGTTCTGCTGCGCCGCCTGATTGATCCAGGGCGGCAATTGCGTCTGGCTGATGCTCTGCTGATTGGATTGCTGGTTGGTCGAGCCAGAATTGCCCATCGTCAGAGTTCCTTCAGGTAGAGTTGGCTCTTGGCCTTCAGCCGCCAGCCGAGGCGCTCGAAACTCCCCTCGCGCAGCCAGCCGAGCCGCCCGTAGGTTGAAAGCAGCCCGGCGTTGACCTCGTCGGCGTAGGCGACAATTTTCTCGTGCAGCGGGTCGAGATCGACGAGATCGCCGACCATCGCGACGAGCTGCAATTGCCGGGCGCGGGGGAAGTCCTGCACCTCGGTGACCGCCCAGGAATTGTTGACGACGAAGCTCTGCATCTTGCCTTGATCGATGGCGCTCAGGATGTCGCCGACCAGATAGGTCGAGCCCATGCGGTCGAGAACGCGCGCGAGCTTCTGCTCGTAGGTCATGGCTTGCCCCCGCCGAGCGGGACCGCAACCGCGCTCACCACGCCCGCCGAGTTCACCTGCAGCATGAACACGGCGGGCGTTGTCCCGGCGGGCGCGTCATTGGCCTGCAACAGAAGCCCCGGCTGCGCGGTCGAGACGCTGATTTTGTCGGCGAAACCATGTCGGCACCAAAGAGAGAACGTGCGCAGGTAGGCGGTGAGCTTGTCGCTCACATCCGGCATCGAAGGCAGGTCGGGCGGCGCCTGGACGGTGCGCGGGGGAGGCGTCGTCGCCATCAGCGATCTCCTCGGGGCACGCTGTCGATCAAATGCTGCCCGACCGTGACCGGCAGCACGGCCGGGCCCGCCAGCGCGATCCGAAGCCGGATGTCGCGGCCGGTGGTGCGGAAGTCGATATAACCGTCGGGCCGCACCGGCTTCGGCGCAGTCTGCAGCTCGATCACCGGAGCGCCGTTACTGACGCTGCGGCTCGTGCGGTAGAACAGGCTGTAAAGCAGGTTCGTCACGTCCCCGTCGACATCGGGGAGCATCTGCTTGACCGTGGTCAGTTTAGAGCCCGAATTGAGGTTGAGGTCGAATGTCTCGGCCCAAGGCAGAGGCACGCCGTTGGGGTAGGCCCCGCCCGCCTCATGCTGATAGGCGACGAGGCCGTCGGCCATGATGGTGTGCGCCGTGTAGGACGAGGTGATGCCCGCCGAGCGCGACATCTGCCCCTGCGACCACCATCCCTCTTTGTAGTTGTAGATGATCACCCGCGTGTTGGTCGGCTGAGTGTCCTGTGGAAAGAACCACCAGACCTCATTGAAATCGCCGACATGCACCATGCAGGCCTGCTCGCGCACGTTGAGAAGATCGATGTCGTCGTCGACCCACGGGCGGACTGGGCAGGCCACCGGCACGATTGAGGTGCCATCGAACGAGAACGCGCCTTGATGCGACATCCATAGGGTCATCGCCGAAGTGACGACCATGCTCTCGGGCGACCAGGGCGTGCAGTTGTTGGCCAACGCGACGTAGTTGTAGACGTAAGGGATGCCGAGGAACTGGCTGACGTAAGCCGTCTTTCCGGTCCAGAACAGCACGCCGTTGCGGGTCGAGATCGCCGTGATGATCGGCGAAGCCGGTTCGATGTCGAGAAAGCCCGCTTGGCTGGTGGGGTCGGGGAAGTCCCAGCTCGTCGGGTTCTCCTGATCGCACCATCCGAAGCGCCGGGCCGAACCGCCGCCGACGGTGCCGTCCTGGGTCATGCCGAAGATCATGATGAAGCGTTCCGGCGTCACCACGAACAGGCGCCCGTGCGGGGCGCCGGGCGTGATCACCGCCGGGCCGCCGACCGCCGGGTCCCACTGCAGCAAACGCCCATCCGGCGATGTCATGGCGTAGAGGATTGCGCCGAAATTATCGAGGCTCCAGGCATTGGGGAGCTGGTCTAACTGAGCGATGGAATTGACCGAGCGCGCCGTGCCGTAAGCATCATCGGAATAGGCGCCGTCGCTGTAGCCGCCGAGGCCGATTGGGGCGGGCGGGATCAGGCCGGAGCTCGAGCCCGCGCCTGAATAGTTGGCGGCGCCGTAATTGCCCGCGCTATAGGCGACCGCCGAGCCAGCGCCCGCAGCAGGGCTGATCTCGGTCAAGGCGCCGCCAACGTCGACGTAGATGTTCGCCTCGCACAAGTAGGCGATGCGGTAGACCTGATCGAGGCCATACCAGCCGTGGATCGCCCGGCAGGGCGAGGCGAAGGAATAATCGTATTCCGACTGAGGGCCGACCGGGCCCATCTGGCCTTCGACCCAGCGCATGAGGTTCACTTCGGCCCAATTGCTCGACCGCATTTGCTTCGTCGGCTTGGCGACGACGCCGGGTGGAATTTCAAGCGGCTGAAACTGCGTCGACATGGCTTTAAGCGAGCTTCTCCTCAAGCTCGGCGACTTTGGCCGAGAGTTCCTTCACCGCGTTGATGAGGACCGCGACGAGTTGGGGATAGGCGATGCCGAGCATCTTCTCCTCGCCGTCGTCCTCAGCCTCAGCCTCAAACACCACTTCGGGAAGCACGGCCTGAACGTCCTGAGCGATCAGGCCGACGTGTCGGCGCTCCTGGTCGTCGCCGATCAGCGTGTAATAGACGCCGTCCAATTGCTCGACGAGCGCGAGCGCGTCGACGACCGGCTCGACGTTCTCCTTGAGCCTTCGATCCGAGCCGTTGACGATTGGCTGCGAGAACGTGCAAACGCCGCTCGCCCGCGCAATCTGCAGCGGCAGGCCAAGGCTCACGCCGGTGTCGCTGAAGTTCTGAATGGCAAATCCAGAGCCATTGTTGCCGCCGGTTTCGGCGGTGTTGGTGCTCAGAATGATTTGCCAACGGAACACGCCGTTGTTCAGAGACGATATTTGCGCGCTATTCCCAGAGCCCTGCTTGTTGAGCATCAGATTGGCGGCTGACGCGCCAAGCGCCGCCCCCGAATAGGGCGTCGCCCCAACGCCATTCACAGTCGCCACGCTGTTCATGGTGACGGTGGCGTTGACGGTCAGCGCGCCGTTGGCGGTGAGGGGACCGGCGAACGTCGCCGCCCCCGACGCGCGCAAGAACGTGAGCGGCGTCGAGAGCGTCGCGCCGAGGTCGGTGAAGGCCTGCAGGCTGAGATTGGAGCCAGCGTTGCCGCCGCTCTCGGCGGTGACGTCCTCGACCAGGGCCCACCGCTTTTGCAAACCCGCGCCCACCGCGCTGTTGTTGAAGATGAGCTGCCCCACGACCGGCGAGGCGCTTTGCACCGCAAGGCTGTTGAGCGCCTTGAGCATGTTCGAATTGGCGAACACCTGCGCATCGATCAGGTCGAGATCGCTGTTGAGCTTCGTGCCCCAGGTCGTCGTCGATGCGCCGACTTCCGGCTTGACCCAGCCGTAATTGGTCGTGGTGGTGTCAGCCATTTTGCATCTCCATTCGCAGCGTATCGACCTCGGCCTTGAGCGACTTCACGGCTTCGATCAGCAACGCGGTGAGCTTCGGATAATCGAGCGCGAGCAATTGCTCCTCGCCTCTCGGCGTTTCGCCGTCGGGGTTGAAGTGCTGAATGATCTCGGGAACGATTGGCTCGACGTCCTGCGCGATCAGGCCAATCTCGGGCTTATCGGGCGTCGCGATCAAATTGTACGACACGCCCTGCAGCGCCATCACCTTGTCGAGCGCGTCCTCGATTGGCGCGATGTTCTCTTTCAGGCTTCGGTCAGACGGCCCGTTGACGATGGCGACCGAGAACGTGCAGACGCCGCTCGCCCGCGCAATTTGCAATGGGCTGTCAATATTCGCGCCAGCGTCGCTGAAGCGCGAGATGGCGAACCCCGACCCGGCGTTCGAACCGCTTTCGGCGATGGAGTTGCCGAGGACCATTTGCCAGCGCAGCGAGCCATTGCTCGCGCCGCTGAAACTGTTTTGGTTCGTGCCGCCAGCCTTGTTGAGCATCATGTTGGCGGAGCCAGAGACGAACGAGCCCCCATAGGCCGTCGCCCCCACGCCGTTGGCGAGGATCGCGCCGGTTGTGTTGAAATTGCCCGTCGTGGTGATGGCGACGCCGTTGAGCGTCCCGGTCAGCGTCCCGCCTGCGAGCGACAGTTTCGACGTATCGCTCGGATGAACGTGATCGCCGCGCGCGAAAGTCGCCGCAGAGCCAGCCGCGCCCGTGCCGTCCATTTGCGGCGTGGCCGAGGAAGGGGCGGGAACTCCAGCGGCGGTGACAGCAGCGGCGACAAAGGCCGTGCTTGCGGCTTGCGTGGTGTTCGTGCCCGCCGTCGCCGTTGGCACGGTTGGCGTTCCGGTCAAGGCAGGCGACGCCAACGGCGCGCGGCTGGTGTCGCTCGGGTGGACGTGGTCGGCCTTGGCGTAGGTCGTCGCGCTGCCGATTGCCGCCGCGCCGTCCATGATCGGCGTCGTCGTCGAAGCGCCTGGGACGCTTGTCGTTAGCGCATAGGCGGATAGCGTCGTCGTCCAATCGGTAATGTCGGTGTGGGTCAGATGCGCCCAACCGAGGCTCTTGCGCGCGTAGGCCGTGCCGTCGTTGGGCGCGTCCGAAATGCCGCCGCCGCCGCCCGCAGACGAGATCACGCCGCTTGCAATGGTGATGGTCGTGCCGTCGACCTTGACGCCGCCGAGGATCGACGTCGACGCTGTCGGCAGGACATAGGCGGCGGCCGTGATCGCGGCGGCGACCTGCGCCGCTGTCTGGAAGCCCGACGGGTTGCTGGCGGCGTAGCGCGAGGTGTCGCTCGGATGGACGTGATCCGCACGCGCCCAGGTCGTCCCCGTTCCAACCGCCGCCGCGCCGTCCATGGCGGGCGTCGTCGAGGACGCGACGGGAAGCGCCGCAGTGACTTGAGCCGCCGTCTGATAGCCGCTCGGATTGCTCGCCGCATAGCGCGAGGTGTCGCTCGGGTGGACGTGGTCGCCTCGGGCCCAGGCGGTCGCCGAGCCTGCGGCCCCGGTCCCGTCCATGACCGGCGTCGTCGAGGAGGCTGCTGGGACGCTGGCGGTCAGCGCGTAGGGCGCGAGCGTCGCCGTCCAGTCCGTGATGTCAGTATGGGCGAGATGCGCCCAGGCGGCGCTCTTGCGGGCGTAGGAGGTGCCGTCGTTGGGCGCATCGGCGATCCCGCCGCCGCCGCCGGATGGGACAACGACCCAGGCCGCGCTCTGGCGGCCATAGAGCTGCCCGTCGGTCGGGGCGTCCGCAAGCCCGCTCCCCGCCGGTCCCTGCGGCCCGGTCGCCCCTTGCGGGCCCGTCGCGCCCTGCGGCCCTGTAGGACCGGCAGGACCCGTTGAGCCTGCTGGACCCTGCGCCCCTGCGGCTCCCGGCGTTCCTGGGCTCCCCTGCGCCCCGGTCGCGCCCGGCGCTCCCTGCGGGCCGGTCGACCCCTGCGGGCCGGTCGAGCCCGGCGCACCCTGAGGCCCTTGTGGGCCGGTAGGGCCAGGAGGCCCCGGCGGGCCGCCCACGGAGGCCACCTGCGCGAGCGTCGCGTCGATGGCGTCGAAATTGCCGTTGAGCTTGTCGCCCCAGGTGTCGTCGCTGGCGCCGGGGTCGGGCTTCGTCCAGCCGTAGTTGGCGGTGAAGGTGTCGCTCATGTGCGCCGCCTCCAGGGCATGAACGCGAGCGGCGTCTGCGCGCTGAACGGCGCGCACACCGCCTCCGGCCCCCAGACCGCGCCGCCGATGATCGCGCACCGGCCGTAGGGGCCCCTGCCGTATGCGGCGGGCCCATAGGGGCGGCGGCAGACGGTGAGGGCTGTCCAGCCCGCGCCGCCCGTGCAGGGATCAGGGGTCCAGGCGGCTGTCATCCGAACGACCTGTGGCGCGGCATGGTGACGCGCGAGCCGCTCGCCTTTGCTCCGAGGTGAGCGGCGTTGAGCTTCTGGATCATGTCCTCGGCGAGCTGCTTGGAGTTGGCGGCGTTCTGCTCCTCGCCGACCGCGTGCAGGAAGGCGTGCATCATCGCCGCCGAGAGAAAGAGGTTCGGGTGCTTGGTGTAGACCCAGCTCGTCTGGGTGTCGGAAAAGACGGGGACCTCGCCGTAGTAGGCGATTTTGTACTCGGTGCCGTCGATGGGGTCGGGCGTGCCGCCGAAGAAGATCGTCGCGCCGACCATGGTGTAATACATCCAGGTGTGGGTGTCGCGCTGGTTGAAGAACTCATCGCGGGCCTTGTAGCGCGCGGTGAGAAAGCCATCGGCGCCGTTCTCGTTGGCGACCCGCACAAGGTCCATCGCCAGCCAGTCGTCGGGCAATTGCGCGCAGCGCGAGGTGATGATCCCGTCGTCCATCTGGATCATCAGCGCGACGCGCAGCTCCTGGTTGAGCTTGCTCTCGGCCATGCGCACGAACGAGGTGACGAGCGCGTCCGACCAGTCCTGCCGGTTCGCCCACTCGGCGATCTGCGCTTTGAAGTCGGCGAAGTCGGTCATCGCCACCTCATGACCGGCAGGCCTACGTCAGCCGCGCCGAGCAAAGAGGCCACCACCCCAATCAGGAAGATGACCAGGATGATGGCCAGGATGGCCTGGATGACCCTTGGGGCCGGGTCTGGGAGGGGAAACAGCCCCAGGAGGTACTGGACGAGCCACCAGACCAACCCAAAGATGACGATGTAGAGGACGAGGGTGAGAAGCGCGCCGATCATGGCATGGGTCCTGAGTGAGGGCGTTCGGGCAGGCAGCGATCCAGCACCCGGCCGACGAGCGTGAAAGCAGTTTGCTGTTGCGTGCGCAGATAGTAGGCGGCCACGCCGAGGAAGGCGCAGTTGAGGAGCACCATGACGAGCAGGATCGGCGTGCTCCGCAGGGCGTCGACTGTGCCGGCGGCGGCGCCGGCGATGGGCTTAACGATGTCGCTCATTGTCGCCGTCGCTGCTGTTCCTTTGGGGGCCGAGCCAATGCGAGATGACCGCCCCAAACCCTGCGGTTAAGCCGCCAACGACGCTGGCGGTGATTTCATCGGCGGGGACGGTGAAGAACAGGCAGAAAGTGACCGCGCCGATGAAGGAAAGGACGACGACCAGCGACAAAGTAAGCACGCCATGGCTCGGGTCGAACCTGCTGGCGACGATCAGCAGGACCGCCGTGAACAGGACCGCGCAAGCCAACCCGATAGTCGCAGGATAATCCAATATCCTTGGCGTCGGCGGCGGCACGATGAGGTCCTCGGGCCGCAACGGATTGATCTGCGCCAGCGTCATCTTCATGACTTCATGACCTTCGACACGCCATAGAGGCCGATGGCCATGCCGCCGATTTCGAGCGAGGTGCGGAACAGGTGTTCGGCCGAGCAAAGATCGGGGAGCGGAATTTCATTGCGGGCGAGATAGAAGCAGCGATGCACCGCATAGGCGTCGACGAGCGCGAACACGCCGAGGACAGCGAGCGCGCCGCAGAGCGCGACAATGCCGACAACGCTCGAATGGACTTCCATTTCATTTCAGCATCTTCAAGAGATTGGCGGGCGGGAACACGGTCGCCGCCGCGCCGATGATCATGTCCTTGATGTCGCCCGTGTCGTAGCCTTCGGCCTTCACCTGCGGCTTGAGGTCGGCCGCCACCTTGGCTGCGGCGCCGAGCAGGGCCTGCGGGTCGTCGATCTTGCCCTGGACGACGAGCTTGCCTGCTTCGGTCAGCGCCGCGCGCCGGATCTCGCCCTCGTTGTCGTCGCTCTCCTTGATGCCGAGATAGGTCCGCAGCCATGTGAACGCATAGCCGCAGAGGAGCGTGACGGCTGCGCCTGCGGCGGTGAGGACAATGCGCTGCAGATCGTCGAGGATCGGTTCCATCAGCTCGTCTCCACGATGATGTTGTCGCCGAGCCTGATCCGCACCGGCTTGTCGGACGAGATCGTGATCAGCGGGCCTTCCGGCTCGGGCTCAGGCTCTGGCTCCGGCGTCGGCGCGGTGACGATGGCGTCCTTGAACTTCCAGTAGTAGCCCGCGATGGTCTGGGCCTTGTCGGTGCCGTTGACGACGCGCCGCGCGTTGATCGGGTCCTCGACTGTCGCGTTGAAATATTTCGGCAGGCCGACGCCCGTGAACCAGCCAATGGTCATGCCGTCATAGAGGACGAGCGCCGACGGCTCGTCGTTCAGCATCTTGTCGGGATATTGATAGAGAGGAACGTCGACCCCGTAGTTCTTTTTGAGCTGATCCTGGCCCTTTTGGTAGTTGGTGTCCCAGGTCAGTTGAACGTGGCCACGACCATAGTAGACGTTGTTATAGGGGCCGCAGGCTGTCCAATATTTCCCTGGCGGATTTCCGTATGGCTTGCCGCCGTTCTCCTTGACCGGCGTCATCTTCTTCCCCGTCTCATGAAAGACGGTGGCCATGCAGTAGGCGAGCCACTTATTGCCGTCGCGCGGATTGGGCCCTTCGAAAAACGTCTCCCAAACGTCGAGGAGATAGTTCATGCCGTCGACTTGGCTCTGAGAGAGAGAGCCGCCGAACAGCGACGAGCGGACGGTGTTGAAGAAGATGTCGCGGTCGATCATCATCCCACCCGTGAGTTGAGGGTCATGCCGGGGACGGTGTTCTCGGCGAGCGGGATTTTGCGCTTGGCCCACCAGTCGAGGACATGCTCCGGCGAGACGCCGAGGACGCGCGAAGTGTGTTCGAGCTGGTCGTTGAGCAGGTCGGGCAGGATCTTCGGAGGCGAGCGCAGGCCCGTCAGCGGGCCATAACCGAACCACCCGGCGGCCTGGGCCTGCGCAGGCTGGATGCCGAGCTTCTCGGCCGCGTCGTACCAGGGGTCCGACATCGGGCCGTATTCGGTCTGCTTGTAGACGCCGCCCTTGGTCGCGCCCTCCAGCGTGTCCTTGATCGCGCCGACGTCGAGGGGCTGGCTGGGCTTGAAGCCTCCAGCGCCCTGGTAGTCCTGATAGCCCTGCTTGGTGAACCAGGAGGGCGGGAGCTGGCCGGGGTTGAGCTGGTCGAAGTTGTAGAGGGTCGCGCGGATGTTGTGGGTGTCGGCGGTGACATCGGCCTGATTGCCGCTCCAGCCCTCGCGGAACATGGTGGGCTTGGGGTTGGTGTTGATGTTCTCCGTCCCCTTCGCGAACTGGTCCGCGAGGTCGACGTGCATGCCCATCATCGGGAAGCCGGGCGCATTGCCTTCCTGCTCCCAGGCGGCGCGGTCGAGCGGATCGCCCGAGGCTCGGCGCCATTGCAGGAGCGAGCTGTTGCGCATGTTCTGCGGCGTAGCGGTGCGGGGCGAGGTGGCCGCGCCCTGGCCCGCCCAGTCGCGCATGAACTTGGTGGCCTCGTCGGGATCGAGGACGCCCTGCCTCACGAGCTGATCGAGGATCGGCGAGGTCGAATAGAACTGCGACAGGCGGCCCATCGGATTGTTGGGATCGGCGAGCTGCGGGCCGAGGTCGCCCGCGATCCGGTCGGCGATCTGCGAGCGCGCGTCGATGATCGGCTGCGCGCGCCCACCCGCAGGCATCTGCTTTGTGTCCGGCCATGGGGCGGGCAATTGATCGCGGTACGAGGTCTGCTGGACGGTCGAGTTATTGCGGGCGAGCGCCTCCGGCGACACGTCGAACATCGGGTTCTGCGCGGTCGGCCAGGGCGCGCTCTTGGTGTCGGCGACCGAGGCCTTGATGGCGGCGATGTCGTCGCTGGTCGGGTTGGCGCGGGTGATGATGGCGGGAGCGCGCCGGGCCGCGCCTGCGGTGAGCGCGCCCTCAGGGGCGGTCGCGAGGCCGGAGCCCGCCGTGGCGACCGCCGTCATGTCGCCGACGCGCGCCTGGGTGGCCGGGTCGGCCATGCTGGCCTTGCCGGTGGCGACATCGCCGGGCAGCGACGCGCCGCTCCTGGCGGTGTTCCAGAGGCTCTGGAGTATCTTGGGCCACCAGTAGCCGCTGTCCTGGCTTTGGGGCGCTGGCGGGGCTCCCTGGGGCGCCTGGGGGAAGTCGGACAGGACCGGGACCCGCGCCCCAGGCGCGGCCGGTTGCGAGTAGCGCGGCGGCAGGTTGCCGAACAGGAGATCGTCCCAGCCCGCCATCAGACGCGGCCCTGCCAGATGCGGAAGGGCGCGGCCTCGGAGGAGTTGAGGTAGAGCGCCCAGGCGCGCTCGTCCCACTGCTCGCGGACGCTGCGCTCGTAGACCTCGATGGGGATGCGGGCGAGGAGCTTGTTGACGCCGTTGTGCGACATCGTCTCGCGGTCGCGCGCGATCCCGTCGAGGATCTCGTCGAGAACCTGCTCGGTGTGGACGGTGAAGTCCTCAGGGCGGTCGTCGTCGGTGATGAGCGTGCGCCGCACGCCATCCGCGTTGCGGTAGGTCGTGCGGCGTTCGGTCACTTCTTGATGCCGTTGAACAGGATGTGCGCCAACGGGTTGCGCATTTCGACGCCCCACTCGCACACGATCATGCGCGTCTCGGCGTCGCCGACGCGGGCCATCAGGAACTGCCTGAAGGCGCGGAAGAAGGCCACCGCCGCGTAATCAGGGTCGATCAACAAACCCACGTCGGGCGCGAGCCAGCGCGACGGCGCGACCTTCACGCGGCCAAAATCCGTCGCAATAACATCGATCGTGCTCACCACTTCGGTCTTGCCGACCAGGACCTGCGAGGTCGAGCGGCCAGTGAAGGTGGAGATGGTGCGCTTCGGGCCGGGCGGGACGATCCACATCGTGGGCGAGCCGCCGTTGACGTAGGCCTGCTGCATCGCATCGCCGAGCATGACCTCGGTGATGGTCACCTGCGACCCAGCGGCCGGGGCCGCGAAGGCGTCGGTGGAGGCGACGGGCAGGCCGGTGACGACGGTGCCGGGCGCGACCGCTGCGGCGACGGTCGAGTTCTTGTCGACGGCGCGGCCGAGCCAGTGGGCGAAGGCTTCGGTGGTCCTCGCGGTGGGGCCGCTGTCATTGCCGTCGTTACGGGGCTGACGGGAGCAGAGGATGCTCTCCATGTCGCTTTTGAGGACCTTGGCGGCGAGGGCCATCTGGTGAGCCATCTCGCTCCCCTTGCCCGCCGCGTCGCTCTCCTCCTGCGAGCCTGAGACGGTGGCGTCGCGCTCGCTGATCTGCGTCACGTTGTTGCGGCGGATGGTCGGCTGGGACGGGCCGTTGCTCAACGCGAACCCTTCAACCTGCGCATTCGCCAAGTTGACGAGCGGCAGGAACTCGGTCTGCCAGTCGAAGATCCTGTTCTTTACATTGCGACGCCGGATCGCCGACATGACCGGCGTATCGAAGGGGTCAATGTTGTAGATGGCGTTGCTGAGATCTTCGCGGTTCGCCTGGGCGTTATAGGTGGTAAATGCGTTCGTGACCTTGGGCACGATAGTCATCCTTTCGGGCATGAGAGAATATCCGCCGTTCGGTGGCGGACTATTGGCTCTAGCCCGAAGGTCTAGACTATGGGCTCCAGTCCTAAGACTGGACGACTACTGTCGCGGGCGCAGCATCTGCGCGAACACGCCCGCAGCGTCATCAACGCGGCCGGTGGCTTGCAGCCGCCTCATCGCGTCGTTCATCCCGCGCTGGGCGCTATTGCCGACGCGCGGGGCCGATCCAGGCTGGAGCGCGCCCCCGCGCTCCGGCTGCACCGGGAAGGGTTTATTGGCCATCATGCGGTCGTACTTGGCCGCCTTGTGCAGGATCGAGAGCATGCGCTCGTCGTAGGTCGTGCCGATCTCGTCCTCGCTGAAGCCGTGGTTTATCGCGGTCTGCCGCATGCCGCTGATCGCGTGGTCGACCTCGGTCTGGTTGGCGAGCTTGTTCCTGGCGCGGAACTTGTCGAACTCGGCCCGCGCGTAGGATGCGGTCTGCTGCGCGCTCTGCTGGTAGGCCTCGCGCTGCGCCGTCTCGCGGCGCTGGCGGATCTGGTTGAGCGTGCCGTAGACCTGCTTGAAGTTCTGTTCGAGCTGGCGGGCGGCGGCCGGGTCCTGCTTGTAGAGTTGGTCCCAGTTTGGCTCCTGGGGGATCAGCGCCGAGAACTCCTGCTCCTGGTGCTGGCAGAGCTGGATGTAGGCGTCGCGGGCCTGTTGGGCCTCCGCGCCGCGCTGGTCGATGGTCTTGGCGACCTCGACCATCTGGCGCATGCGGTGGTTGAACGTCTCCTCGCGCTGATAGCCTCTGAGCGCCTCGTTGAGGCTGACCTCGACTTCGGCGCCGTCTACCTGGATCTTGTACCGGGGCGAGGCGTCCTCGCCGGGGTCCCCTTCGGCGCCGTCCCCCTTGTCTGGTTTTTCAGCGTCTGGATCGGCATCGTCGGGGCCTTCGCCGATCCGCTCGGGCGGCTGATCTTCGGCTGCGCCGTCATTGTCGTTGGCGGGGGCTGCAGGACGTTTCGCGGGCTTCGGAACGGCGTCCCCTTCTTCAGACCGGCCATCGGCAACTCTCCTCTCCTGTTCGAGCAGGCGGGGGTCCGCGCCGCCGTCGCGGGTGTCGCCCCGGTCGTCGCCTTCGACTTCGCGGGGTTGGAAGATCGCCTCCGGCTTGCCGGTCGAGACGAAGCGCCCCGACACGTCGCGCTGGCGCGTCGCCTGAGGGATTTCTTGCGCGAAAGCCTCGCGCGCCTCGTCCAGGCCTTCAGGCGCCATGGCTGGCGCTCCGCTGGGCGTCGAGGCGGTAATTGTCGAGGAGGTTGCCGAGCGCGACCGGGATCACGTCGAGAGCGCGCAGGCGGGCCGCCAATTCGTCCTGGCGCACGCCAGCGTGCTGCTGGTCGAGCAGCTCGTTGATCCACTGGTTGCGGAGCTGACGGTAGACGTGGCCGAAGGCCCGGTCGGACAGGAGAGCTTTGGCGGCGCCCGAGAGTTCCCGGCGCTCGCTTAAGTTCTCGACCTTCTCTCTACCGCCCAGCGCCGACATGTGACCATCGGCAACCAAGTTGTCATGGGGACAACTTCACTGGTTGCTTAAATGAATACTTCGCTTTTAGCCTTCCGGCAAGCCGCCGCTCGATGACGGCGCGGGCGGCGCGACGGCCTTGGCCATGTCGACCACGACCTGGGCCATGTCGACCTGATGATCGAGGGCGAGCCCGGCTTCCTGCACGCGGATCTTCTCGGCCTCGTAGGCCGCCTCCTGGGCGAGCTTCTTCTGCCGGAACGCCTCGTCCAGGGCCTGCTTCTGGGCGTTGGCCTGCTGGTCGCCCTGGGCCTTGGCGGTCTGCATCTTGACCCGCTCGTTGTTGGCCATCGCGGCGATGGTCATCGCGTCGGGCTCCTTCGGCGCGGTCTGCATCTGCTGGATGACTTGCGGCGGCGGCGTCTTGAAGTACCTCGACACGTTCTTGATGTTGGCGATCTCCAGCATGTCGGTGATCGTGTTCAGCATCTCTGGGATGCCGACCACCGGGTTCTGCGGCCCGAATTGCTGGAACACCATCGCCTGATCCTGCTTGATTTGCTGCAGGGTCATCATTCGCACCGTGTCCGAGCCCTTGCCCAGCGTCGGGTTGACCTCGACCGTCATGTCGGCGTCGAACATCGAGGTGTTGTAAGTCTGCCAGCTCCCGTTGATCTTCAGCGTGCGTTGCTGGTTCTCGTTCTCGACGATCTCGTTGAACAGGCCGTGGAAGAGATCGCGGAAGCCCGTCTCGGCCAGGACGCGCGCCACCAATTCGGTGCGCTCCTGCTGACCGTTGATGACCGCCTCGACGCCGATCATGGTCGAGGACTGCAGGGCCTTCGGGTCGAGCCCGCGCGCGGCGTCGGAGAGGCCGGTGCGGCGCTGCTGCACGGCGTCGAGGTATTCGAGGACCGGCAGCGCCTGCTGACCGACGAACGGGGTGGCGGCGAATTGCACGGCGCTCGAGGGGTCGCCCCGCGTCCTGATCACCGCGCCCAGGTCGTCGTTGAGCGCGTCGTCGAGATTGGTGACCAGCTCGTTGACGACGGTTTTCGGGTTGATGCTCTCGGCGAGGCTGTCGAGGACGCCGCGCGTCATGTTGGTCTTGATGCGCTGGATGTCGATGGTCAGGTCGGCGATGCTGTCGCCGACCAGGGTGTGGGCGATGGGGTCGCAGGAAAAGAGCGCGATCTTGATCCGGTTGGCGGGCTCGTCGCGGACGATCTCATGGTCCTCGCCCATGGTGCAGACGTAGCGCAGCTCGGGCACGCCGTCGCCGTCGCTGTCGGCGCGGATGTACCACTCGCCGTAGAGGACGCCGTCGCCGACGCGGGTCGACATGCCGCGCCCTGGATTGCGGATCATCGCCTCCATGGTGAAGTTGTGGACGTCCTGGGTCTGCAGGTAGTTCGCGGCGAGGTCGCGCGGGTAGCCCATCGCGGTCAGGTCGTCGATGGAGACGATGCGTTCGTGGCCGACGAGGCGGGACTTGGCGAAGGTCCTGGCGTAGCGGTCGAGGCGCATCTCTTCCGGCGGCACGCCCTCGACGCGGGTGATCGGCTTGTTCTCGGTTCCCTTGATGGTGACGTCGATGCCGCCGGTCGCGTTCTGCTTCAGCGTGCCGGGCACGACCTCCGCGCTCGGGTCCTCGGACATCAGCATCTGGAGCTGTTCCATGGTGATGTTCTGGAACTGCTTGCTCTTCGTCGTCTGGGTGTTGTCGGTCCACCATTTAACGAAGCCGGTCTTGACCGTGAGCGCATCCTTGAACGCGCCGTAGAGGGTCAAAAAGCCCGCGTTATCCTGCCAGAAAACATAATTGACGTAGTTGGTCGCCTGCTCGGCCATCGCGTCGTCCTGGGGGCTGCGCGGGACGAGGCTGACTACGTTCTCGGACGCGGCGAAGATGCGCACCAGGGAGGGCAGCATCATCAGGATGGCGTCGCGCACGTCGGTCGAAATGAAGGAGCTTTTCGACGGGCCCTCGGTCGGGCCGAGGATCTCTTCGTAGGTGGCGTTGGGGTCCTCGACGATCAGCGTGTCGCTGTAGCCGGTGAGGCCGCCCAGGTTCGGCAGCATGCCGTAGTAATATTTCTGCGCTTCGTCGCGCTTGGGCGCCAGCACGCTATTCTCATAGTCGCGGCTGTCGGTGATCATCGCGTGGATGAATTGGCGGTAGGTGTCGGGATCGCCGGGGTCGTATGTGTTGGGGGTTCCGCCGTCACCCTTGAAGGTGAAGATGCGTTCGACGCCGTCGATGGCCATGGGCCAACTTGCTCCGAGGAGGCCTAACCGGCGGAAAGCCGGTCCCTTGGAGCTGACCGAATGCTGGCGACCTTATCCCGATTTCATAGGGCCTGTCATGCCCCCGATGATCGCGTGGATGATGAGCGAGCGCGGCCAGGGTCATTACTGGGAGCGGCCGAAGTGGTGGCTGTCACAACCCGAACAGCCTTGAGGCCGTCGAGCGCGGCGCCTGGAACGAGGCGTAGCAGTCCTGGCAGATCGGGCGGTAGTGCTTGCCGTCGACGATGAGGATGGCTGGGCAGTCGAGGTTCTTCACCAATTCGCCCTGGAACTCACACATCTTGGCGACGCTTTTGCCGCATCCGGCGCACGCCCAGCCGACCTCGATGTCGCCCTCGACCAGGATTTCGAGCATACGTTCATCGAACTCGCAGACTGTGACGCGGTTCTCGTAGAGCGGGCTCACACGATGCCCCTGATCTTGCGCCGCATGGCCCCGCGCCGGAGCATTGAGGCCGAGAGGCCGGTGACGAGGTGGAAGCCGACGGCTGCGGTCTGGAAGGCGTCGGCGCCGTGCGAGTGCGGTCCTGGCCCATGCACCGGCAGGCCCATCGCGCTCTTGTGGTAGCCGCGCAGCATGGCGAGGCCGGTCTTGCAATTGACCTCGTCGAAATAGGCCGAGCCGAGCATGGCGCGCGAGGCGTTGATGCCGTCCTCTTTCGAGCGGATGCGGGGCACGGTGATGATCGGCTCGCTGTGCGGGATCAATTCCTGCAGCGTGGCGCGGCGGCTCTTGGCGGTGGAGATCTCGCGCGCCTCAATGTCGTGCGGCAGCAGGTGACACTGGTACTGGAAGCCGCCCTCGGCCTTCTTCGTCTTGAGATATTGGGCCCAGTAGTCGAGGCCCTTGCCGACGCCCATGACGTAGTCGACGAAGTGGACTTCGCGGCCGACGTTCTGCCACGACCAGATCGAGCAATAGTCATGCACGCCGAGGTCCCATGAGGTGATGACCGGCGCGGCGAGATCGACCGGGACCTTGCAGACGCGGCCTTGCAGGGCCAGCATGTTGAGGGCGTCGGCGTAGTAGGCGCCTTCGACCGGCGCGTCGAACGAGCATTCCATCTCGCGCGCGTATTCGTCGGCGCTCATGTCCTGGGTGAGTTCTTTCGCCTCGGCGTAGGACAGCGCCTCCTCGCCCGTCTCCGAGAGCGGGATCAGGAACACGTCCCACCGCTCCTCGTCGGCCATCGCCCTGAGCCTGAGGGCGTTGAAGTGATCGTCGCCGTTGCTGGTCCCTGAGACGATGGCCCAGCCCCGGTAGTCGGCGAGGGCCGGTCGGACGACGCTCGAGAACACGGTCTTTTGCAGCAGCGGATATTCGTCAAGGGCGATGCCGTCGAAATACATGCCCCTCATTCTCTCGTAGGCCGACATGCCGCCGTAGAGCTTGATGATCGCGCCGTTGTGGGGGAGGACGATGGCGAGTTCGCCTTCGAGGAAGCGCACGCCGTCGATGGTCGAGGTGTATTGCTTCAGGTACGACCAGACGAGATCCTTGGCCTGCTCGAACGAGGGGCCGACGTAGCCGTAGCGCGGCGGCGGCCATTGCCTGGGGTTGAGGTAAGCCGCCCTGATCAGGTGGTTGGCGATGGCGACCGTCTTGCCTGCGCGGCGGTGGCAGCAGGCGAAGATCCATCGCTTCTGCGAGGCGTGCAGCCTGAGGAAGTGGCGGCGCGGCCGGTAGGGGATGACGAGCGGCGCGTCGACGTTGTCGTTGGCCGAGGTCTGATTGTCGTTGGCGAAGGTCATGCGGCGGCGGGCAGATAGCGCATGGCGGCGTCGCGCGCGCGGGTCAGCTCCTTCACGCCGTCGGGGCCGTCGTGCTTGGTCGCCGTGTCGAGCAGGAGCGGATAGCCGCTGTCGATAGACGCCAGCACCTCCTCGCGCGTCGCCTGACGGCCTTCGGCCCACCAATCGATGCGGTCGGGATCGCCCAGGCGGAACAGATAGCCGTCGCCCGCCTTGAACGGCGAGACGGCGCGCGTCTCGTAGAGGGCGACGCAGCCAGGGTTGCGCTGGATGGGCACGCCGACGGTGGCGGCTTCGGCAGGCATGTCCTTCTCGTTGCGGCGCATGCGGGGCTTGGTGAGGAACGGGCAGGCGCGGGCCGCGAACTCGGCGCAGTCACGGTGCGATGGGGGCTCGCTGGTGACGCGGTTGATGACGCACATCGGCCCGACCACATAGATGCGGTGCACGCCCATCTGGCCGCCACAGATCCAGCAGCGCCCGTTGCGGTAGGCCATGCCGAGCTTGCCGGGGCTGATGACGCGAAAGTCGGGCTTGTCGTCCTGCCAGTGGACGAACCAGGGCACGGGGAAGCCGCGCTCGTCGCGCTTGAGGAGCTTCATGCGGTCGGGCATTGGGGGCAGGGCTACGACCATCAGGTTCTCTCCGCGATGTGCATCGTCATTGCGCCGAGGGCGGCGATCTTCTCCTCGACCGTATGGCCCTTGGTGAGGAATTTGCTGCCCTGCTCATGCCATCGCCCATCCTCCGAGAGCGCGGGCGGAAAGATCGCCATCGCCTGCTCGTTGTCCCAGCGGACGAGGCCGATGACGTTTTGCTCCGCCCGGCGTTCCAGGTAGGCCCTGAGCGCCGGATCGCGGTGGGCGTCGGGATGCTTGGGATCGACCCAGATCTGCACCACCTCGATGTGCTGGGCTTCGCCGGTCGCATCGTCGCGCAGAGTGACGAAGTCGGGCATCAGATCGAGGACGTAATGCGAGCGATCCGGCCGGGACAATTCCGCCGTGTCGTCCGCGACCAGCCAGCGGCAATTCCAGAGCCTGCATTCAGGCGAGACGCGGCCGAGCTGCTTGTAGACGGCGCAGCCCTTGTGGTGCTTCTGGTGGCTGCACCGCTGGCCTGCGAGCTTGGCGAGGCTCTTCACCGGCAGGAGCTTGCAGCAGAGCTGGCAGTCGCCGCATTGACGGGTCATTCCTCCTGCACCGTGCCTTCGATCATCGGCGGCTCAGGGCGCCGGTTATCTTCCGGCGGAAGCCACGTGAGGGTGAGCGCGCCGCCCTTGGTCGGCATTTTCAGTTCGAGGTCGGCGGCGTGGTGGAAGCCGCGCCGTTGCGCTGCGCGGCTCTTCAGGAACTCCTTGGCCGAGGCGAGCTGATTGGAGAAATGCTCTTCGTCGTCGAGGCCTTTGAACAGGACGGTGAGCGTCTTATCGACGCCGCGCGCGACCACTTCGTCGAGCGCGCGGCGCAGGACCGGCGTGTTCATGATGTAGTTGCGCAATTCCTCGCTGTCGGCCTCGATCTCGTCGGCGACGGCGGTGATGTCGCCGTTCCTGGCGATGATCATCGGGCGAAGCGCGGCGGGATCGAAGTCAGTCATAGCGGGTCGATCCCGATCTCGGTCGCGTCGTCGAGCCAATTCTCGACTGCCTCACGCGAAGTGAGCTTGTCGACGCGGCCTGCGAGATCGGCGGCCCCGGCGTCAAAGAAGCCCGCGATCCACTGGCGCAGATAAGCGCGCATCGCGGCGATCTGCGCCTCGCTCATCGGCTCGTTGTTGAGATAGGCCTCGACAGCCGGGCGAAGCACGCCGCTCGTCTCGTTCATCCAGTAGCCGGGCGCGTCGAAGTCGCTCATGCCTTGCCCTCCATTTCGGGCTGGCCTTCGAAGCGAGCGATCTGCTCCTTCATCATCGTGACGATGTCTTTGCGATCAGCGCCGTTCGAGATGTAGTTGCAGCGGCCTTCCTTCTCGCCGAACGGAAACACCAGGAGGACGAAGCCAGTCTGGCGCGCGGGGCCTTTGGCTTGGCCATTGAACATTTCGTCGAGCGCCTGAGCGATGGAGACCATCTTGTCGCGATGTTCAGCCTCGATAGGCGCATCGCCGAGGCGCTCAGGTTGCTTCGTCATGCGCCCTCGCGGATACGGACGGGCAGGGCCTTGGTGCCGCGCACGCGGACCTCGACGAGGCCGTGCAGGGCGCGGGTCCTGCGCACGTTGTTTTGGGATTTGTTGTTGTAGGCCTTGGCCGCAAGTTGTTGGCCGATCCAGTGGAGATCGACCTCCACGTCGACGTCGATCTCGACCCGCTGCTTCAACTTATTGTCCCAGACGACGACGTTCCTGAGGATGCGGGTTTCCTTCATCGCTCAATCCTCGGCCAAGAGGTTGTGCAGGCGGCCTTCGAAGTGGTCGGCCTCGGCCTTCTCCTCGACGAGATCGGTCACCCGCGCCTGATGGTCGCGGATGATCTCCCAGACTTTCATCTTCGCGCCGTGGTGGTCGCCTGCGCTGACGACGACGCATTCCCTGCGCGTCTCGCGCTGGCTCGGCGTCAGGTCCTTGGGGCCCGGCTTGCGGTCGTAATTCGCCAGCCACGCCTCGCTCAGGAAAGCGTAGTTGACGACGCTGGGCTTGCACTCCTTCAGCGACATGCGGATCGCCCGAATGTAGAACGACTTGTCGCGCTCATCGCGCCAGGGGGCGGGGATGAGCGCGTCGGGCCGGTCCTTGAACTGGATGTGGAAGAGCGGGACGAGCTGCCCGTCGTTCTTGCCGATCAGCACATCCCTGGCGTGGCCGTGCATGCCTTCGATCATCTGATCGAGGCTCCTCACCTTCCGCGTCCTTTGGACAGGCCCTTGCCGCCTCGCTTGCTCAGGCGCGGCTCCTGGGTGTCGCCGGTCGGCGGCGGCATGACGGCCGAGCGGGCGCTGTCGCGGCGGAAGTCGTTAAAGACGCCTTTGGAGAGGGTGGGCGGCCGGTCGCCGGGCTTCTTGCCGGGCGGCTTGGCGGTGTCGCCGCGCGGGTATTTCGAGACGCCTTTGCCTTTGTTCATGACGCTTTTCGACATGGTTGGCCTCCAGGGGCTCACGTGCGGTCGCCGACGGCGGCGAGGTTGCGGCGTTGTTCCTCGGTCCAGACCTGAGCGCGCGAGGGCACGCAATTGCAGAAGCTCCCGTCCTGGAACTGCTGCTGCGCGTTCTGCTGCGCCTGGATGCTCTGCTGCGCGAGGATCGCGTTCTGCTGCGCGAACTGCGCGAAGGCGAGCGCGTTGCGCCCGTTGATTTGCTCCCGGCGCTCGCGCGCCTCGCGCGCCTCGCGCGATTGTCTGGCGAGGCGCCCGGCCTCGGCCTTCCAGTGGATTGAGATGTGCCGCTCGGCGAGGATCTCGCGCTCCAGGGCCTCGATGTGATCGACGAGGCGGGCGTGCGAGCGGGCGAGGTTCATATTCTCCAGGCGCAAGCGCGCGATCTCGCTCTCCAGGGTGGGCTTGGGCTGGGCCTGGGGCAGGAGCGCGACCAGCGCGCCGATGATTGCGGTCATGCTCAATGCAGTCTCTCCTCTGGGTTGAACTCCGCGACATTTCCGGCTGCGGCCTTGGCCGCCATGAGGGCCTCCTCGATCAGGTTGATCGCATTGGGGGGCTCGATGTTGGCGACAATCGCGCCGGTCTTGCCTTCGCCGAACAGCAGCATCATGAACTGCATGTCGGCCGCCTGGATCAGCCGGGCCGCCTCGATGGCCGCCTTCTGCTGCTCGGCGCTCAACTGCCTCCAGGCGTCGTCGCCGTTCATGGGGCGCTCTCCACAGTGGCGTCCTCGGACAGCGGCGGAACCGGCTCGCCCTTGATGCGCGATGCGATGCGCGAGAGGCGTCCGCGCGCAAAGCCGACGTTGAAGATGAAGGCGTCGCGGCTCTTCGGGCCGTAATGGACCAGCGAGAACTCCAGCGCCGTCTGGGCCTTCTTCAAGGCCTCGATGGCGCTCTTCAGATCGACGAGGTTCTCGGCGTCGTTCATATCCACGTCTCCACGATCTTCGGGTCGGCGCTGGCGTCGCGCACGAGCTTGTAGAGGCCCGCGCGCTCGAACAGGGCGCGGATTTCCTCCAGCGAGCCGACGACCACCTCATCGGCGACGACGATCCCGCCCTTCCCGCTCTCGGAGCGGCGGGCGATGAAGCCGCGCGGGTAGTCTTTCGGCCGGTCGAAGATGGTCCATACCGGCAACGCGCCGCGTTTCATCGCCTCGGCGTTGGCCATCAGGATCTTGAAGGCCGGATCGTCGTTCATTGGCTCTGCCTCTCCAGCCATTCGACGAAGCCGGGCGACTGGTAGTCGAGCTGCTCCCGGTGCTTGCCGAGGAGTTCCTCGCGGCTCAAGCCGAGCGCAGTGAAGATCCTCAAGGCCTTCCCGGCCCGCTCCGGCGTGACCGGCGGCCTGCGCTCCGTGATCGGCTGGCCGCAGCACAGGCACTTGTCGAGATCGGTCGAAAACGCGCTCATCAGGCGCAATCCTTCGGCGCTTGCTCGCGCGCTTTCTCGGCCCGGCGCCGCGCCCGCCAATTTTGCATGTAGGTTTTCATGTAGGCCTTCTTCCAGGCCTTCTCGTCGTAGGGCTTGTTGTCGTTGCCGGGCGGCTGGGGGCAATCGCCTTCATGCTCGCGCCCGCATTTTTCGCATTTCACCTGGGACATTGGCAGAGCCCCGTCATCCAACCGTCATATTGACCCGATTATTTTGGTACAAGTATTCATAAGCTCGCTTACGAGAGGTATTGTTAGAGGTTTAACAGCCTCTACTGTCCGCGTTAGATGTCTTACAGTAAAAGGTCTAACAAAAGCCTGACGCAATCCCCCAATTTGTGGAGGTCCTGATCTGCGCCTAGGTAGAACTACCCAGGCCGAATACCTCAATGTTGCTTTCGAGCGCCTAAGCCGTTGGCGTCCTGTCAACATCGAGGCGAACAGCGTTCACCTATTTCCGGTGCATATCCTCGCCCATGATCTCGGCCAGCCGCACGGCGCTCACCTCAGGCCACTCATGAAAGATCTCCAGAATGACCGCCACCTGATGCGGCACAGGCCGCTCACCCTTCAACCAACGCCGCAACGTCATCGTCGTCACCCGTAAAAAACGCGCCGTGTCCTCATAGCGCGCCGGTCGCCCAGCCCGCCGCTCCCTTAGATAACATTGCTCGATCACAAACCTCAGACGCTCCTTGGTCATGGCCGCCCTCTCCCGATAGCGACAGCAGCGGTTGGCCCCGCTGCTCACATCCGTAGTTCTACCTAGATCACAGAATGTTTACAGCCCTAATTTTACTTGCGAGCCGGTTCTGTAGCTCTCAAACGCCCCTTTTAGCCCGCCGGGACCCCCTCCTGGGACCCCTATTTCGGCTCACCAGTATATAAACCCCCCTTTCGGATCCATTTTAGGCGATCTCGCCGGGGCGGTTCTGCTCGGATCGGGCAATAAGCCGAAGAACTCGGGCCGTCGAGGCCCTCGTTCTTCATTCACGAGGCGGGGGTGTAGTTTGGGATCGGGGCGAGCGCGGGGATGGGAACCCCCCTTCGGGGGCCTCCCCCCAAGAGGTATGCATAGGGGGGTCTTTTCTGTTCTGCAGAAAAGGAGGGTGACCGCCTTAGGTCACACAACTATGATGCAACGATCATACGTATTCGTTGATGATCACGATTAAGTCTTTGAACGCGCTGCAGATTTAGTTTTTAAATCCGCTGTGCGCACTAACACATTGATATTGTTAGGTTGTATTCCCGCACGGTGCGGGATTATCGTGCGTGTTGCAATGCACGCATAGCTCAGGCGGATAACACGGTTGTGGTCAGGTTGCATGCGGTTGTGAGCTGCTCTCGGACACACTTGAATAAACCGATGCGGCCGAGCTGGTCAAGCCATGCGCCATGTCGAACATGCTCGAGATTTCGGATTGCCCGTAATTATAGTATTGCCGGGCGTATCATACTGTGTTGCAACGATGTGACGTAACTAGAAAACATCAACGAAATCAATAGGTTAGGTGTGATGTCAATTGGGCGCTAAGGCCATGTGCGCTTTCCTGCTATCCTAAGCCAGTCCTCGATCACGGGCTTGTTTGGTTCTCATGAGGAGTTTTGCGGCGTTGAGCCTGCGTTGAGGATCATCGCTATCTAATGCAGCGAGTATGATGACTTGGGCGTTGTCCAGGGCTTGTTGCAGGGTTTCTGTGCTGTTGGCTCGCCAGATGGGCGTGAGATCGATGAGCTGTCTGGCTTCAGCGACGGGCTGATGCGTATTGAGCGTATCGCCTTCTTTGGCGTTGGCGTCCTGGTAGGCGAGCTGGTGCAGCCTGAGTTCGATCAATCGCCTGCGCATGGCCTCATGCAGGCGACGGCTCTGGTAGACCCGCTGTGCTTTGCCTCGCCATGACTTTGGCGCGGGCTTGAACAGCAATGGCTCTTTGGTTTCGACCTTGGCGATCAGGGCGTCGAGAGCCCTGTCCTTGGCCTTCCTACGCGCGTCTCGACCGAAGCCGTATTTGCTCGCGTGCTTGATGTTCATCGCATCGCAGCATTTGGCGCAGAGCGGCGCGTCGTCGATCAGGTAGAGCGTGCGCGCGAGCTTGGCGCATTTCGGGCAGAGGAAGAACGAATAGCCGCCGCCGTACTTGAGATGCGTGTGGGCCGTGCCGATGAGCTTCGATGTCCCATTCGGGAATGGGATGATCGCCTCGCGCCTCGAGGGATCGATCACGCCCGTGGCGCGGAGGCGCGACACGCGCACGCTCTTAAACTCATCGAAGAAGCGTCGCGTGTCTGCGTCCGACCGGCGTTTGCCCATGCGCGAAATGATAGCGCGAGCGCGCGATCCCGTGAAGAAGAAATGTGGCCTGTTAGAGGTTGTCTTGGGTCTAACCTTGCCCTAAGCCTGTCGAATTGGGAGGCATGAAGCATGACCAAAGGCTTCACGTACAAGAGCTACAACTTCGTCGACAAAGACCCGATGATCGATGAGATCCGCACCGTCTGGGAGCAGAGCGGCGCGACCTACAAATGGGTGCATGACAACTCGAACGTCGCCACCGCGACGCTCTCCAATTGGTTCGACGGCAAGACCAGACGACCGCAAGCCGCAACCATGAACGCGGTTCTCCGCGCCCTCGGCTACAAGCTCGGCGTGGTCGAGCATGAGAAGGTCATCGTGCCCAATGAGGGCCGCAGACCCAACGCCATGCGCCACGTCGTCGCCATGGCCAAATACAAACGGGGGCGATGATGACGGTCAAATTCAAAATCGGCTTCCAGATCGACGCCGAGACGCTGTTCGGCCTCATCAGCAAATTCCTGCCCTTGGAGAACCTGCACGTCGAGGAAGTGGTCGAGCGCCACGCGCCCGCGCCCAAGCTCGCCCAGCAACCGAAGCTCGCGCCCAAGCCCAAACGCGCTCCACGGCGCAGCGGCTATGCGATCAACCTGGAGGCGGGCGTCAACGCCGTCATCATGAGCGTGCTGGCCGACGGCGAGCCGCATCGCTTCGGCGAACTCCAGCACGCAATCCGCGCGGCTGGGTTCGCCAGGACCGGCCTCGGCTCAAGGATCAAGCGATTGCAGGAGCATAGCATTGTCGTCCGCCACTCGCCGGGCTTCTATGTGAAGGGCGAGACGCTGTGACCCGCGCCCTCGTCGTCACCGGGCCGTTCGAGGATTGGGAGCTTGAACTGTTCGCCAAGCTCCTGCGCGACATCGAACGCTCCAAGCCGGATCGCGCCTACACTTTGGTGGTCGATGACGCCGAGGGCGAAGGGATCGACGAGGCGCTGAAGCTCGTCGAGCGCATTTTCCCCAAGCGGAAGGGAGTGGCTCAATGAACGATAAACGAGAACGCAACGCAGCCTTCGCCGCTCGCCTCAAGCAACTCATGGAGCAACGGGAGCTAACCCAGTCCGCGCTGGCGTCGAAGATCTGGGGCCGCATGCTCAATTCCGAAGGGATCGAGATTGCGCGTGGCCGCGACCGCATCTCGGCGTGGGCCAGCGGCGCGCTGCGCCCCAACGCGGAGCAGATGGAGAAGCTCGCCCAGATCCTCGGCGTGACCGCCAGCGATCTTGATCCTATCAGCGAGCCGCTGATCCTTGATCCTGGCGCCACGATGCAGATCGACACAGTCTACGCGTTCATGACCATCGACGAGAAGGGACGCAACGGCGTCATCGCCGAGATCCTGCCCGACCTGGGCACGACGCCTTTCGTCGCCAGCTCGCTCAAGGCCGTCGAGTTGATGAAGCCGATTGCTCAACGCCTCGCCAAGCGCACCGGCAAGACCGTCGGCCTGTTCCGCTTCACGCGCGACGCCCAACTGTGGCAGACGGACTGATGAACGTGAGCGACCTCGCCTACCTCGTCCAGACGGTTGCGCTCATCTTCGCCATGCTGATCCTGGCCTATGGCTTCTATTCGCTCAAGCGGGAGCTGCGCACGTTGCGCGTCATCCTCCTGGCGCAAAAAGACATCGAGCAGCGGCTCAAGGTCCTCGAACAGGAGCGCGATGAGCGACACGTACATCCTCAAGGGCCATGAGCCGGTCAAATGCGACGACCTGATGTGGTGGGCGTGGTGGTTCGAGACGGCCGACCGGCAAGTGCGCGACACAGCGTGCGACGATGTACGCGTGTCGACCATTTTTTTAGCGGTTGACCACGGATTTGGAGGGCGAAAAGAGCTGTTCGAGACGATGGTGTTCGTCAATGGATCTAGCGTCGACTGCGAGCGTTACTCCACCTGGGACGAGGCCGAGGAAGGCCACGAACGCTGGGTCATGAAGGTGTTCAAGGCGACGCCCATATTGGCCCTGCCAACCACAGGAGACGCGCATGAGTGAGATCACCGATCAACTGCTGCAAAACACAGTCGACACGATCATCGACCTCGACGAGCCGGAACAGATCATTCCCACGCTCAGGAAGGCGGCCGAACGCCGCAGGGGCGAACGCTGGCGGCGGCTGGCTCTCGTCCTCGCCGAGGCCGAAGTCCACCTCGACCAGCTCGCCAACGCCAAGCCCGCAGGGCCCGACTTCAGGCTGCCGTCCGACGAGGCTGTTAACACTGACGCGGAGGCCAAATCGGCGTAAGAGTTGCGGGTCGCGAGGTGACCTTGGCCGGTTGGCGTTTCTCGCGCCACCGGCCTTTTCTTTTGGAGCCGATCCCATGCCCAACGCACCGAAGCCGCAGCCGAAGCCGAACCCCGCCCCACAGCCGAGGCCTGGGCCCACGCCGCCGAAGCCGCAGCATGACGACAAGCACGAACACGACCACGACCACGAATACGACCGCGACCACGACAAGCCGCCGTCCACGCGCGAACACGACGACGCCGTCAAGAACCCGGCGCCGATGGCGATGCCGGTCGCGGGCGTCGCGCCGCCTGAGCCAGGATTGACGCTCGGCGCGCGTCCACACGACAAGCGCGACCCGCAGTCGGCGAAGTTCGAGGCGCACGCCGCGCCGCCATTCTGGAACGCGCCCAGGGAAGAGGCCAAGGCGCGCGAGGAGTGGAGCCCCGATCCCGCGCTCGACGCGCGCGAGCAGAAGCCCCCGCCCGGCTATTACGCCGACGGCATGTCGGCCCCCGACGAACAGCGCGCCCGCGCCGCATGGGTCGAGCAGCACGGCCTCAAGGAATACGACGAGGCGACCGATCAGCGCCCCGACGAGGACAAGCCGGTGTTCGACGAGCATGCGCTCGCGGGCGGCGGCGCATTCGTGACGGCAGGCAAGCAGCGGCAGGTCCCAGGCGTCGTCCCGCCCACCAAGAGGGAGTGAGCCCATGACCTTCCAGATCGCCGACTTCGCCCAGGCGGTGAAGCTCAATGCGATGATCCACCACGCCTACCCGAACGTGGCGACCGAACTCGCCGCCATCGCCACCGCGCTCGGCTCCGACAACACCACCCACGACACGACGCTGCAAACCGCGCCCGCAGGCTTGCAGCCGGGCAACCCGGCCAATTCGCGCTTCACCAACGACATCCTCTTGGTGGTCAACTCAGGCAAGGGCGGCAATCTCACCAACGCGGCGATGGCGGCGGCGATCACCGCCGGGATCGCCGTCGACGTGCCGCCGGTCAACACCACCGCGCCCGTCGTGAGCGGCACTGGAACTGTCGGCTCCAACCTCGCCACGACCAACGGCGTGTGGACGAACAGTCCGACCGAATACACCTACCAGTGGCTGCGCGGGGGCGCGCAGATCGCGGGCGCAACGGGTCAGGTCTACGCCCTGGTCGGGGCCGACAGCGGCAATTCGGTGAGCTGTCAGGTGACGGCCTCGAACGCAGCCGGGTCGTCGACCGGCGTGACTTCGAACGCAATCGCAGTGGCGTGACGCAGGGTAGAGCAGCCCGGTAGCTCGTCAGGCTCATAACCTGAAGGTCGCGGGTTCAACTCCCGCCCCTGCAACCAAACGGAGGCGATAATGGCGGTGACCGATCTGACCGACAGCCTGCCCTGGTGGGCTCGCCAGGGCGGCCCAGGGCCCACAGGAGGGCCTGGAGCGGCTCCGATGGGCTCTGGAGGGGTCGGAGGCCAGCCGCCGCCCGGCATGAACCAGCAGGCGTGGCTGCAGTACCTGATGCAGATGTTCAGCCCTGGCGCGGCGCAGGCTGGCGAGGCCCCGCCCAGCGCCAGCAATGGCGGGCCGAGCCCCGACGACATCGCGGCGCTCAAGGCCGCCCAGGCGAACCCCACGGCGCCGATCCCCAACAACGACATCGTTCCCCCCGTCGGGCCGCCACCTACGCCCGCCTTAAGGCCAGCAGGCATATCCCAGCCCGCAGGCGTGTCCGCGAGCGGCTTGCCGCTCCAGCCAGGATCGCTGGCGCCGGGCGCGCTCGCCCAGTTCGGCCGGGGCGCAGGCGGCCCCATCGGCTCAGGCGGCAACGTCCCTTGGCCTTCAGGGGGCGGCAGCATGAGCCCGACAGCGCCCCCGCCTGCCGGGCAAACCGCGCCCGGCAGCGTCGCAGGCCCGCTGGCGACCGGCGGCGCGACCGCGAGCGGCGCGAGCGCCAATCCGCGCTTCATCGGCATCGACCAGCCCAACGCCAGCCCGCAGAACAGTCTGCGCGCCGGGCCGCAGGCGACCGCGCTCAATCTCGCTGGCCTGTTCGGCGGCGGCCAGGGAGGAGCCGTCGCTCCAGCCCGCGCCGCCGGGCCGCTGGCCAAGCGCGCCGCGCCGTCGGGCGACGACTGGGACATCGACGCGGACGGCAATGTCGTTCCACGCTACGGGCCGCCCGGCCAGAGCCGCCTCGCCAGCGCGCCCACGCCGCCGATCATGCCTGACGACATCAAGCGGCAGCGCGCCATGCAGCTCGCCGCAGCCAGCCTCAAGCAGCGTTACGGGTGAACCGATGCCGAAGATCCTCGACCGCGTCGTGCGCCAGCTCGCCGCCAAGGGCGTCGACAACCCCTACGCCGTCGGCGTCTCGGCGATGCAGCGGGCGGGCAACTTGAAAAAGGGGACCGTGCAAGCGACGCGGCAAGGGATCAAGCGCGGGAACATGACGCCCGCCCAGCGCGAGAAGGCGCGCGACGCCAGGGCCAAGCGTTAGGCCTGCTCCTTCGCCCTCCTCGTCACCGCCTTGAAAAGGCAATGCGTCAAAAAATCGACGACCGAACGCATCAGCTCAAGCTCCTTCGCGGCCTTCTTCTCCGACAGCGTGCCCTTGGCCACCCACTTCGGATAGCAGCGTTGCCGGAACGCCAGTTCGCGGCGGCAGCAGCCCAGGAGGTCGTTGAGGTCGACCTCATGCCACTGCATCGCCGGATCGCTGATCCTCACGATGGGCGTGCGGTGGTCGTCCTGCTTCGGCCATTCCTTGACCATGCGGCTGCGTCCTCAAAAAGTGGTTGAAGGTCTGGATCATCGCCATCGTGCAGAAACGCAGTTGCTGCAGGCGCCCGGCGACCGCCATCAGATCGCCCCGCTCGGTGGCGTCGAACAACTTCAGCGCATAATCGTCGGCCAGGAACGACATGCGTCCGACCTCCTCGAACGCCTCGCGGCGCATAAGCTCGATCACTGACGGGTCGGGAGCGTCAGGCATCAGGCAAGCCTCCGTCCTGCATTGAGCAAAATCGCCTCCGCACCACGAGGATGCTTCAGGACCCGCCTTGCAATCACTCCAGCTCGCCAAAGGCTTTTCCCCCTCGCCTTATGCACCTTATGGGTCAGCTCATGACAACTACGGCAAACCGGAAGTAAATCCGTCAGTCGCTCGCAACCCAACCTCTTATAAGTTCTATGATGTAGCTCCAGCGGGCCTTGATCAGTCCCGCAAACAAAGCACGTCTTTGGCAATTTCGATTGCCAATACCGCGCCCTCACCTCCTGCCACGCAATCGAATTGATGTAGCCTCTATATCCGGCCCTGCTCACCGTTCGCACGACGCAACCTCCGCGTTTCACACCCAAATTCGCAACGGTATAGTGCGCTATACAGCTAATCGTAGAGGCCTTATCTACTTCACTAACCATCATTAAGGGCATTCGAAGAAGTGTGCCTACTTAACTCCAGTAAGGATTACTTCATCTCTGCGCGCGACCACGGCAGCATCGCGCGCAAGCCTTCCCGTTCTCCAAAACTCACGTCTTGGAGTTGTGATGATCTTCTGTTAAAGGCTGGGAAGAGGCGTCGACTACTCCTCAAAAGCCTGGGCCTGGGCGGTGTTCGGCCAAATGCGCCGCCCAGGTTCTACTTCAGCACCTCCCTCGCGAACGCCATCGCATCTTCGATGGCCTCTTCGTTGTTCTCCTTCGGATCCAGCTCGTCCATGCCGTGCAGCACTTCATGCGGCACGAGGAAACAAGGGCGCCCCTTCTGCAACTTCTCGCCCCAGAACTCCGACTGCTTGCCTTCCCGCCCAAACACCCAGCCCATCAGCGTGACCTGCGGCAATTTGACGAACGCCTTGATGAAGGGCTGGTCGTCCCTGTCTGGCGGATGCAGCGCCATCCCGGCGTTCGGGCCGTCATAGGTGGAGGCTCGCACCTGATACCGCTGGCCGACATCGACGGCGCTGAGGTTGCGGAAAGAGCCGTTCCAAAACACGCCAAAATGTTTGGCGACCGTCAGCTCGCCCAGGCATCCGTTGATCTGGTAGTCGAACCCCGTGTCCTCGCATCCGTACCGGCCTTGCCGGTGGCTGCGGATCGCGTCGAGGGCTCGCTGGACACCGGCCATGACGGCGAGGTGCATTTCCGATCCGGTGAGATTGTAGGTCACCGTTTTCATCATTGGCGGATGGCCCCCCAATGTTTGAGGACTTGGATCGGCGCGTCACGACCATAGGCGACGGCGTAGGGGACGCCGCGCGCGATCATGATGAGCTTGATCTTGTTCTGGTCGTCCGACAGCTCGCCGTCGTCGGCCTTGAGTTCCAGCCAG
>Ga0209006_10000671_pt1 | contig 31886 bp, 33 predicted proteins | sample JacPin_JW_Ref_O2_FD_188567 | JGI IMG/M metagenome (GOLD analysis project Ga0209006, IMG submission 188567) | Forest soil microbial communities from Algoma, Ontario, Canada - Jack Pine, Ontario site 1_JW_Ref_O2 (SPAdes) (version 2) | ecosystem: Environmental > Terrestrial > Soil > Boreal...
AAGCCAGTGGTGCGTAACCGAGGTGTTGATACGGCTGCGCCTTGCTGAAGCGGTAAATCGCGGCGGCGGCGAACAAACCTGCCATGGTCGGCATGATGACGTTGCCCAGCCAGTTCGTCAGGTTGAGCAAACCGTTTGAAAGATTCACAGGATCACCTCCAATCCTCATCAGCCGGCCATGGCCTGGACCAGCTTCCAAATGGCCGAAACACTCAAGAACGCAAGACCCGATCCGACCAGCGGCATGAATGGCCGATGCCGCGCATAATTGAAAATCGCTCCCACAATCGCCAATCCTGCTGCTTCCGGCAGGATCGTCCCAGCGAGAAAGTTCCACGCTGCGGTCAGCATGTCCGTGGTTGCGAACTGTGACCCGCTGTTCCAACTCTGAAAAAGCTGGACCGTGCCGGACGCAGACAGCAGAAAAATGGCGGAGACGATGGATCCAAGCGGGCTGTACCCCTCAGCCGCATCGAGAGCCGCTTTCAGCACGCAAAAAGCGGCGAGCACGGGGGTCAACCGGGCAACCACGACGTTCGAAACAAAACCGCTAAAGCTCGTTTGCAAGCTCGCGACCCACGAACTGCTGATGCCTCCGACTTGCGCAGGCATGGCGATACCCTGCGCCGCAAACCAGGAGAGCAACTGCGGAAGCGTCAAGAGAATTACCGACCAGAGGGCCCATCTCTGGAACCTTCCGCAGGCCTGGAAGTTCACACCGCCTTCCTGCCGCAATGCGATTCCCGCGAGCACCATCGTGCAAATGGCAGCCGGAACCGCCATGTCGAATAGCAGTGTCAGCAGATCGACGATGATTTGGGGCAGCGTCATTGCCTGAGCCCTCCGCAGTCAGCGTTCCTATTGCACGCCCGCTGTACCGTTCTGAATCCAGAACTCGATCAGGCGAGTGAGGCCTGAGATCACCAGCAATCCGGCCGCTGTTACCGCCCATCGCGCGACGCCCCGTCCTTGGGAATAAGAAATGACTGCCATGACCACCGCCAGCGCCGCTCCGACAGGCGAGATCACATTGCCGACCCAGTTCACGAGATTGAGAACCGTTCCTTCGGGTTGGGCTGCAGTTTGACCCTGAACAGCCTGCCCTGTGGCAGGCTGCGTTCCCAGGTTCTGGGCATGAGACACCAGCGGATACAACTGCAATGAACAAATCGCCAGCACATAGACCAGGGCAAGGCGAAGGCGGGTGTTTCTCCAATCTGACGATTTCATATGCTCCTCTCCTGCGGTTACGTTGCGATCGCGCTTGAGTTTGATTTCCGCGTTGCAGGCGAGAACATACGGGCATTTCAGATTTCGGGCAAATCAGGGCTTCCGTTCGGAACTCTCTTCAGAACCGTGGCGCGAACCTGCAACAGGCCGATTAGCGATTCAAATCTTCGAGAGGATTGTGATGTCCATTGATTACAAAGGCTGGGGTTCGCGTGGAGTTGACCGTGCGCGCGGGAGCAGAAGAATTATGAGATGAACAAATGTTTGAGTTTGGTGCATCTCACAAGCAAATTGGACGTCAATCAAACGGTGCGGATGACTACCCCTTCATGGTTCCTCAGATGCAACTTTCGGGCCGACAACCACTTGCCCAAGACACCTCAGCTGAGGGTTCCCGCAAGCCCGTTTTCTGGAGAACTCCCGGATCACCAACAATTGGGCAGTTAATCTTCGAAAGGGCTGTTGCTAACAACGGCGGCGAGCGCTCTAAAAGCGTGTGGCTGTCGCGGCCGTCATGTATGACTGACAAAGGAGCACGAGTTGCTCTCGCGCTTTGCGGACCGTTGCAGGGGATGGTCCAGCCTCCCGCAAGGAACGCATCGCGCCCGCCATGGCTGAAAGCATTATGTCGATGACAACTTTGTCGGGTGGCGACTGGATGTCGGACGCTGTCTGCAGCATCGCCTCAACAGTTTTCCGAGGCCGTTGGTTGATCCGTTTGATCAAGGCGGGGCCACCCACGTCGGCAGCGACCCGGTAGAGGGCCACAGAGATGTCGGCGCGGTCCATCTTGGCATCGACGAACGCCTCCACCATTTCTTGAATCATCTCGGCCAAAATTGGAGCAAGGCTTGCGCTATGCCATGAGCCTTCCGGTTGCGACCACCATCATCGATAGCATGCAAGTTCTCGATCAAAACCTTCGTGTCGCGGCCAATCTTCAAGCCGAAAATGCAGCGCTTACGCGATCAGTGCCGGGTTGCTGCCCCCGATGGTCATCTGGAATTATTCAAGATGACCACCAAGTACGACGGCAAAGTAGGACGCGAAGAGAATCATTTCCCAACCGTGCAACAACTCACGCTTTAATGTGAGCTGCCGCGATCCGCTTAGCCGCGACGGAGCTTGCTGTCAGGAAAGCTACCGAGTGGATCAAGAGCAGCCTCGAAGATAGTAATCATTCAGAGCTTCCTAAGCTTTGCCGCCAACTCAATCGCCCGCAACCTTACATACAAACTCATAATGTGCCGCTTCATCAGAATCCTGAAACCGGCCCCAACGGCTGACATCGTAAACTAAAATAGCCTTGAACTGGGCTCCGCCGCCGACGACGTCGCGAAGTAGGCGAGCCAACCCGGGTCTGCCTTTGAGGGAAAGCCCGCTCTTTCCCGGATCCTCATAGCTCCGAACTATTGTGAATCCGTGAACGTCAGCGTATCGCTGATTTGCATTAGTTTGACTTAAAATCGAGTAATGCTGATGATCGGTTGACATTCTCAGGTACTGCGCGGCGGGGATCGAAGAGAGAGTACTCATTCTGACTGCCATTCCAAACACTTATCGTATTCTAGCGCCGTTCTGACCACAAATGCCACATGCGATAGACCTGTCATTATTCCTCAACTTAGGAGCAGCACTATGACAAGGGTGAAATTAGGTTATAAGTCGCCTCGTCTTCTGTGGCAAAATTATGAGGCTATGAAGGACAGGTGCGCCAATAGAAATCATCCTCTTATCGACTCTACGGCCCCAAAGAGCAAAGAGATGGGTGGACCTGATCGCTGGTATCTGTCATTTTAACTATGGGATTCATTGCGCTTCAATGGAGCGAGGGCCCAGCGCTTCAGTCGACACACATCTTCCAGGAATGCAGCGCGGCGTGGTTCAAAGTGTAGATCAGCAGAGAGTACATTCCGAGAGATCCGCGATCCTGGAATTCCGATCACGCAGCAATTTCCGTAAATGCACAAGGAGCACCAGCCAACATACAGACGCGATGAGTCTGGCGTCAGTTCGATCAGCTCGCCGTCGCATTCGTGTTCCGGGATGATGTCGCTGTGAAGCATAGGAAAGGATAACTCCGCTAGAGGCTCAACCACCTGCACCTCAGCGACGAGCAGCGCACTAGACATCTGCCGAAGTTGGTTGACGATTTAGTGGACCGTCTGAATAGGTCCAGGATCGCCTCTAAAGACAATGAGGCCAAATTTTGCCCTGCGGCCGTCGAACACGGCAAGCTGCGGCGGGCGCAAGGCTACATGCCAGCCATGCTGATCCTGAATCACGAATCCTTGAGTTAACTATCCTGGGAACGCTGCACGCAAATCTGGCCCGACGAGATTCCAACTTGTTGTTGCCGGCGGTTGAGGCGGGAGTCGTGTATCGCTCCAACTCACGACCGCACCGACTGTGCCTAACCAGATGCCATTGCTTTGAGTTGCCCCGAAGCCAAAACCCGTAATCGTGACTTGTGTCCCGGCCACGCCGCGCGCCCGAGAAACGCGATGGCCATGAAACCTCCTGCCTATCCAGTACCAAACCACTAGCTGACCGGTCGGGTCCATCCCATCAGGTCAGAGAAGAGAGACGCTACGGCGGGCGCGCGGCGCAAGGGATGAATGTGCATGCGACGATGGAATCCAGCGACCATGCGCTCCCGTTGAGCGAATGCTCTTCGAGCTGCCGTTTTGAGCTGTAGATCGGGGGCTGGCGAGATCGGAACCAAGCGACTGCATAAGCAGAAGACGGATCGCCAACATGTGTAGTGCCTTTGCCCGGCGGACTTAACAATATGTAGAATGCGTTCAAAGCCGGAAAAATCTGAACAGGGGTTGTCGGAGGTAGCTGGTGCAACTGAAGAAGCATCTTCATATCTTCATCATTATTTCATTGGCAAGTTTTGCTCAAAATGCGGCTAGCCCCGGCAGCAGTAAGAACGGTGCCCGGTATGTCAACGCTCCGTTTTCGGCCGACAACATGGCCAACATAAGGTATGTGACGCCGAGCTGGAATTGGGCGCAGACGCCGGCAGACAATTTGAGCACGGCCGGGAATGTGACGATTCACTTGAGCCCGTGCCCGTTGGGGATGGATACGGCGTCGAGCACGAAGCACTATACCTACAAGGTTTACATTTCGGGGACGGGGACGAGGACGGCGGAAGCGGCGCCGGTGACGGGAGGAACTTGTACCCCCGGAGCGGGAAGCGGAACGATTACGGTAACGACGGCGCACGGACATGGGGCGGGATATACGGTGGGTTCGGCGAGCACGGGAATCCAGGAAGCGTGGAACGATGCGTGGGTGAATGATACTGGCACGGCGCCGAATGCAAGTTCACAAGTGGCGCCTTATGTGAAGTTGACGGCGAATACGACTTACAACGTATATGCCTCAGTCTATTTGCGAGGGCGAGGTGGTGTTCTGGACGGGGCGGGGGCGCTGGTCGCCTGCTCGACTCGTGATCGCTGCATCTATGTGGGAACGACGCAGGGCTTTCCCTACGTCAACCATCACAAGCTTTATAACCTTTCCGGAACTTCTACGGTGAGTGTGGACGGAGTGCAGGTGTCGAGCGTGGCGTCCACGAGCGGAACTTCAACCATCACGACCGCCAGCGCTCATTCTTTTCTGGTGGGGGACGCGGTGGATTGCGAGTACCACTCTCAGAATGCAGAACAGCACTGGAGCTCGACGGTAGTGAGCGTTCCGACCTCGACCAGTTTCATGGTGAGTTTTGGAACAGGCTCGTCCGGGGCAAGCAGCTACACATTTGGTTTTTGCAACCTGCTGAATACTTTCGTCGAAGACAACTCGGACCATGTGATAGCGCAGGATATTAATATTTTTCAGAGCAATCCGGCGGGGCTTGGATATTTCACTTACGGAATCGTCAACGACAACGACCAACAGTTCATTGTGGAGCGAGCGTCGAACCGGTCGAGCGTGGTGCTGAATGCGACGGCGAACTGGCCGATTGGCGCATTCGTGTACCAGCGCAACGATCAAGGTAATAATGGGATTACGTACATCCATGATTCCGAGATCTCGGGCGTGAATTGTGCGACGGGCGGAGGCAATGGATTCGTGATGACGGATTCGGTCTGCCAGGGCTTTCCGGTATACGGAGTGCGCTATTTCGGATCCCTGCAGCCGGCGACTTTCCAGAATATCTACGAGGAATCCACGGGAGGGTCGATGAATCCTCTGTACATGATTCCGGGAGTTTATCCGAACGGTATTGCGGCGCAGGACGGGTATGTGTTGCAGGGCGGAACCGGGATCAGGATGCTGGGAACATTTCCTGCCGGGGGATATACGCCGTATTTCGCGGCCGGAGGCGGAGGAACGGCGGAACGGTCCTACTTTGTGGTGCCGCGCAGCTCGAACGCCGGAAATGGATACGGGCCGGTGCTGTTCATCGGATCGGCGAAACCGGTTAATAGCAGCGTGAACATACGGCTGATTTGGCCGTCAGTGGAACTTCAGTTTCAGAATACGCAAAGCATCGGAACTTTGACTTGGGACGTGTTGGTGGTGACCGGCACAACGGCATCGGCGCCGTATGGAACGGGAAATTTTGCGATCGCGACTAATATTTCTGGATCGTGCGGAACGAATGGAATGTGCACGTTCACGGACACACAAGCGGCGCCAACATCTTATACGGTGCAGACGGCGCAACAGTTCTTTCCGCAGTTCTGGTTCTGGCCGGCGAATATGGCGATTAACAATACAGTGATGCTGGCTGACCAGGCGTGGACGAATCCTGGCGTAGTGGCGAGCCAGGGAGGGATGGCGGTTTCGATGGTGGTGGATCAATGCCACTCCGGCGGGGCGACGTTCCGGCGAACTCCGATTTGGATTCAGTGTCTGGCCAGCGATAACGGTGGGGGATCGGGATCGATGGCCGCGGTGCTTCAGGAACAGGATCCGGGAAACAACGGGCCGGCGCTCAACAGCAAGGGGCGCTTGAATCTGGGAAAACCGATTGGGGCGCCGAACGATCTGATTACGTTGCAGGATTCAAACTTCGCGAAGACGATGGCTTCTACGGGAGAGCGGCCGACGAACGATCCCGGGGACATGGCGATCGGGATTGATGTCTCAGGGGGCATGGCTCTGAGAGCGCACAATTCGATCACGAACTATCTGGGAATCGTGCCTACGGGGACGAACTGGTTGGAGCGCCTAACTTCTTCCCTGAAGTCCTTCACCGTGCCTATCCAGACCACAGCGGTAGCTTTCTCCTCGCTTCCCCCATGCACCGGCAGTACAGAAGGTGAAATGCGCGCTGTCAATGATTCGACTACGAACGCTTGGGGCGAAACCATTAGTGGCGGGGGATCTCTTCACGTTCTCGCATATTGCGACAGAAGTGCTTGGACGGTCGCAGCGAAGTAAATGACCCCAGGCCTGGGGCAAGCCGGGTCGGCTGCCGGAACTGCCACCGCAAAGTAACGGACGCTCTCAAAACGCCGCGCCAAGTCGGGATTCCACGTCCGGCTTCGGGAAACACACCAGGGAGTCGGGTGGGAAGAAGCATCTTGAGGTGGTCGTTAACCCAATTGGCCAACATTCGCTTTGTATTGAGGGGACTGTTCGACGAATTGTCTGCCAGAATGTGGGAGGGAAGAATCAGACTTTACGAAGGGTCATTCAGCTGGTGAAGCTGCGTCCGCCCATGAATGAGGTCGTCCACTCATGCATCACTTTCACGCCGCCTTAACTTCGTTGAATCGAGCGCAGGAAAGGAGTACCATGCGCGAGGAGAAATCTTGGGTTGCCTCTTCCTCATTGTCTTTCTTGCGTTTCCTCGCATCGCACTCGCACTGTTGTTCTTTTTCTCGAATTATTTAGAACGAGCGTACCACGGCCTTTTATGGCCCTTGCTTGGATTTCTGTTCTTACCCCTAACCACGTTGGTATATGCGTGGATGGCAAACACACGCCAGCCTGTAGCTGGCATTAACTTGCTGATTCTGATTGTTGCCGTAGTGATTGACTTCGGCGGCCTTGGTGGCGGCGAATATCATCGACGGAGACAGCGGTAGGCGTAGGTGTCAAAGAAGACGCTGGGATGATCCATCATTTTCCCTAAGGGCACGAGAGCAGCATGGAAGCCACTATCGATGGTCGTGACCCGAGCAAGTCCAGCTCTCAATTTCAGATCGGCGACAAACCCCGAACTGATGCCAGAGACGAAACGATGGGCTGTCGCGAGCATTGCGTCGTGCCTTCGATTGGCAGCGAGATGTCGCGTGCGCTGAGCGGCCTAATATCCGCCGCTTCGAACATTTCCTGTAGCCGCTCGATGTCCTTAATGATGCGTTCAACGTCCATCGTCCATGCGCCACAATCATCTAAGAGAAGGCGCGGAGCGGTCAACCAGAACCGGCAACTACCGTGGAATCCCTCGTTTCGTGACGAGGTAAACCGCAAAGCTCTCTAGCCAATGACCACCCTCCGTACAACTCTACGCATTGAGTCGCGAGCGACGCCGAGTTCCCTGTAAAGAGCACGAACGACCAGCACCAACCTCTGAGGTGGCAAGCTTACACTTGCTATCCGCGACCCTGTATTGACCCTCTTGTGGTAAGCGCCTAGTCTCGGTCCAGTTGCTTCATACGAATCCTAAGAATTGCTGGATATGCGGCGACCCGTTCGCACTGGGCGCGTCTGGGATGGATGAGTTCGATTTCCCTGTCCACGCGACATGCCAGCATCCGATCGAAGATCGAAAGAAAGTTGAGCATTCTCCCGACAGCCCACTCGCTATGAATGCGACCCCATGACACCCGATACTTCTGAATGTACAGAGAGCCGGAGATTGAGAAAAATGATGCTCGATGCGAACGAACATTCGGCTCTTCTTAGGGTTGAACTGGCGGAGGCTGAAAACGTCGCAACGCGTCTAGCCGCGAAGCAGAGAGACCACCGAGATGCATGTCCATTGTGTCGGGCGATGACCCGGAAGCCGCATCGCGTAGCTTGAGTCATTAATGAACGGTAAGGAATCCGTATTCGTGGTCGGAAGGAGCCGCGTAAGGTGCTAAACTGAAATAGTCTCTTACACATCCTTCCCACGGACCCCGTTCTGGACGTCGGTCTCTTGTGCAAACTGATGCACGCTTCCCCGGAGGTCCGGTCGATGGCCAATTCTGTATCATATCTTCCAATTTGCCATATTTGCAATAAACCCGTTGCGCTGGAATTTGCTAAAGCTGATGAACGAGGTAGGACAGTTCACGAAGGATGCTACCTACTTAAACTTCGTCCCGTCCTGCCTGTCAAACCCTGATTCAAAGCAGCCACCTCGCGTATGGAAAATGCACCGGATGTGGGCAGGTTTTTGCTACCTCACTTGTCGCGATCGCCGCTAGTGTGAGCACAGAAGCGGCGTTGGTTGGTGCGTTCGGTGGCTACGAATGCACTGCTGTCCCCCTGAAGCCCGTTGCATAATCCCATACCTCCCGCCTTTAATCTTCTTCGACGCCCTGTTAGGAAGCGTTCCCTCTCCCCTCTTCCAGCGTTCTTTTCAGTTGCTCGATCCAGCCGTCAATCACTCTCTGGATGCCAGCGTCGGCACATCGACTGCGATCCTCTTCGAGTCTCACAATCTCAGCCCTAATTCGCGTTATTGCGCTAAGGGAAAACATGGCGTCAAGTGTCGATATTGCGCGCAGAAGTGGAAAAGTTGGCCCCCAGTCTGAGGGGTCTCTAGATCACCACCGCGGCGTCGTAAACGTTGATGCGATATAAGACTCGCACGTCCTTGGAATGACTGTCTGTGACGGATGAACATTCCATCTGTGGAAACCCCTTAGGCAACGGGTCCATCGGACTTAGGCTCTCCGTGCCTCCCTGATTCTCCGTCCTGAAGAAATTAGGGGCGCGACGCGCTCAGGCCGCATTCGGCCCACTTTCGCCTTGATCGGTTTTGCTCGGATGTCTCTTCGCCACGTGCCGCTGAAATACCTCGTCAAGTTTTTTTCGAAGGCGCACGGGTGTGGATTCATCGGGACTGCTGTCGAGTACTGCAAAAAACGTATCTTCGCAGGAGGAACAGACCCCTGAAATCCGCCGTTCGCTGTCGGTACCAATCTGGCGAACGTCAACCAAGTGTGGCTCACATCCCATCTGAAGGTAATAATCGGAATAAATACTGTCTGAGGTCAAGCGGGAGAAATCCTAATCCTCAAATCAGAGATTGCCTGACTTGCGGCAGACACACTCCCTCCTCAACATGAGACGGTGTGTGCTCGGCCCCGCGTTCAACTTCTTCGAGCTAGCCAATCGCACAGATCACGATGGGACTTCGCATGCAGTTCGATGTGACCGCACTCTTTGCACACCCGGATTGAGACCTCAACTGAGTAGCGAACTGGCCTCTCCAAGCGCAGGAAATCCATCTCCACGCGGGCGTGTTCTCTACTTGAATGCTCGCATTGTTGGGTAGCCATCTTTTCCCCGTCCTTTGGGAGCAGCGATTTAGTTGGCTGAGAATCTACACCCGGCAGAGATTCCGGGAAAGTGAATTTACGATGATTTTATCGTCTTGTACGGAGGCGGACTTGCTTACTAAATCGAAAGCATTAGCCGACAGTTCTTCTCTGCTCGATGACTTCAAAATCTTGATGCCGCGAAGCCGGGAGGAAGCGTTTTCTCAGTAGCCAGGTCGGCTATCTCGTCATGCCGAACAATCCCTCTCGTACCAGTGAAGGTGTGCCAGATGTGCGGCGCTGCCAGTGCGCGAACGTGGTCACAATTGACCAGTTCGGAAGTGCTTTACTGGCCTATCGTGTTGTCAGTCGCGCTACGAGAGGGCGGTGTTAAATAGCTGTTCCAATCAGAGTACCAATAGCGCGCACCACTCCAGTTACGGGCGATAGACCCAGGCTTGCCGACAGGGAGCGCGTGGCCGAAATCCTGACACGGTGCAAGACCTCTCTCACTGCGGATTGGTTGGCACGAGCAAAGAGTACTCCTGAACTCAACCACCTTCACCTCAGCGATGAGGAGCGCACTAGACATCTGCCGAAGTTGGTTGACGATTTAGTAGAACGTCTGAACAGATCCAAGATCGCCTCTAAAGACAATGAGGCCAAACCTTCCCCCGCCGCCGTCGAACACGGCAAGCTGCGATGGGCGCAAGGCTATACGCCAGCCATGCTGATCCATGAATCACGAATCCTTGAGGTCGCTATTTTTGGAACACTGCATGCGAATCTGCCCCAACTAGATTCCAGGCGGCTGTTGCCGGACGTGATGATTATCGCGGACGAAGTGGATGCGCAATTGACTCAGAGAGTAGAGACCATCACCGACGCGAGACCCAAATCGGAGAAAGCGCACCCTGTAAAACCAGAGCCGACACCGGCCCAAGTTGTGAAAAACGGCCAAGCCGAGGGTGGCTAAGTCCGCCCGAGGTGACTTGTGACGCTAAACTGTCGTGGCCGGAATTTTCGGACGCATTGACTGGCAAGCGATGCGAGGAGATTCGACACCTTTCAACATAAAGCGCACCGCAGATTGAACGGGATGGTAACGGGCGCACACAAGCATTCGGCTACCGTATGGGCAGAGCTGGCGGACGCGGAAAATGCCGCACTTCTTCTTGTCGCAAAGCAATTGAGACACGTAAAACTGCCGAGTGTTTCAGGCGGCGAACGGGAAGCCCGAGTCAATGCACAAGAAGCCCCAGTCAATCCGGTGACCGGGTTCACTCTTCGAAAAGGTTTAGGCTCCGTCCCAAAGGCCAATTGAATTCGGTCGGTATTTCACACTTTGGGCATGGCCGGATGACGTAGGTTTCCTGCGTGTTGCTGGGTTCTTCGCCTTCGCCTATTGCTTTAAAAGAATGCCCGTTGATACAGGTAAGGTGTCGCTCCATCGTTTTCTCCAACGGCACATCAAGCCTAATTGAGATCGAAGTGCAATTCAATAAGTTCTCTGGATTCTCCGCTGGGTGGGGCGTATTTCCATTTGGAAACGGCGGCCTGCGCTGCCTTGAGAAGCACGGGACTTCGGCCGAGGGCCTACGGCGGACTTCACAGTTCCCGTCTGGCGCTACTGTGGCTTCCACCCTGACGGTGCCCACTCGCAGAAAGCAAACTGGTAGAGGGAATGAAGAAAGAGAGTAAGCCGATTTAAGAGCCACCCTGCGACCGCTCAGTTGAATGCGCGGTACCGGGCAGACTGACTTCCGTTACCGTTCTAAAATGGATTCCCTTAAGGAACTGAGGTCACAATGGCGCAGTCCGTTCGACCAGAAATTAAGTGCTCGATCTGCAACAAGCCTGTCGACCTAAGAAACTGCAAAAGCGACACTCATGGCCAAGCCGTGCATGAGGAATGTTATGTGCTCAGAGACGCATTGAAGTCGGCCACGCAACTCCCGCCTCGACCGCGCGCATCCTAAATGCGCCGGAGGATGACGCAGACCACAATGCTCAATGCTCCTCGTTGATCTTGGCCCCGTCGCGGGCTAGTATCCGCTCCTCTTTCGGCCATGCGTGAACGCAGAACGGCTGCGCTGCTGGTTCCGCTTCACGAGATGTGTCGGTGAGCGGTGCGGTTCCTTCGTTTGCCCTCTCGAAAATCGCTCTACTGCCAAGGTGTGCGAGTTGCCCAAGCTCGTGCTGGATCGCTTGTAGCCGTTCACTTCTCCTCGCGTGAGAGACTTGAACAACTGCTCCATGGCTGCCGTCACGCCGAAACTGCTCACTCAACTCCTGAATGTCAGCGATCTCTGCTCGAAGACTCTCGATCTTGGCCAGAAGAATCGCCAGATGATCCATCTGATTCACATCTTCCGATTTTGTGATCTCCGACTGACGTAATGCAGGGAACTGAACGACAGAGCAAGGGTTTATCAATTCAATCCGCTGTTTTTCGCCTGGTGTAACACGCGAGAAGGCTTTTCGATGCGCCGTCCGGCAGATCGTCAGCATACTGCTGCAATCTTCGGTAGAGGGTGGTTTTGCCGATCCCCAATAATCTAGCCGCTCGAACCTTATCTCCCTTGAGCCCCGCAACAGCATTTAAAATCGCCCGTCTCTCCACTTCCGCCATCGGCATGATATGACACTCGGAATTCTGGTTTGAGGCCATCGCATGCGGACTCCGCACAATCTCAGGAGGCAAGTGATGCACGTCAATGAGAGGTCTACAAGCGAGAGTATAAGCGCGTTCTAGACAGTGCTCTAGTTCACGTACATTACCCGGCCAGTCGTGCGAGAGCATCGCCTGCATCGCACTGTCGCTGAGGGTTGTCTGTCGGACTGACGCACTCAACATGCGCCGCAGAAAATGCTCGGCGAGCAGAGGAATGTCATCACGGTGATCGCGCAAGGAAGGGAGTCTTATGCTCAGTACATTCAACCGACAATAGAGGTCTTTGCGGAAGCCTCCCCCCATCACGACTCGCTCTAAATCGTGAGTCGTTGTCGCCAAGATACGCACATTCACTGGAGCATTTGTGGTTTGACTATTCTGGATGTCCTGAAGTAATCGGAGGAGTTCCGCTTGCAAATCGAAGTCAAGCTTCTCGACGTTATCGAGGAAGATGGTTATGCCTTTTGCGGTGGCCTTCCGTCCGTTTGCTTCTCGGGTTGGTCCGGTGGATTGTCCTTTGGCGTGATCGAACAACTGCTTCCCGAAGAGAGCGGGTACGATTGACCCGCAGTGAATAGAAATGAACGGGCGGTCACGGAGCGGCCCGGAACTTCGAATCGTTCTCGCCACCATTCTCTTGCCCGAACCGACCTCGCCGAGGATCAGCACCGGATGCGGGCTGTAGGCCGCCACGGCAGCCATGCGACGAAGCCTCTGCATCACGGGGGAAACCCCAACGATCGCACCGAATCCACTGAGTGTTTGTGAAAGTGTTACTGGATTAACCGACGATTCGGCGCGGGTTACGTTGTTCATCATGCCTGACACCTCGGAGTGCAACGCAGCAATCTCTCCTCGCAAGATCGAAAACGGTAAAACGGACACAGTGGCGTTGTGGACTATTGACAGAGCGAATATAAACGACGCCACCAAGAAAACGGGACAACAGAGTAAAGCACACTCCTTTCTCCTTGAGCCCCGACATGCACCGTTCTAGCTCACTGATGTCCGATTCGAAAAGATGAGAGACAAGTTACGTTGCAGTGAGGTTGGTGTCTGTTCAATGTTGAACAGGTAGCGAAATAAAATCAAGATCCGAAGAAAGATGTAATAAATGTTTTGCACCGAAATGTGCAAATCCTTGTGGCAATCTTCTACTGAAGTTGCGATTGTTCCCTGCCGCTGAACAACATAGAACAGATTGCAACGAAAGCGAGGCATTAACCAACACTCAGGCTGCCGCCTCACCGCACGGAAGCCGTCCGATCACACGTGGCGCGATCCTGTGCGCTTGTTCGATAGTCGGCATCAGTCGCCCCGATGTTTCTTTCTTCAACAGGTGCTCGTCCACTAGCCAAAAGGTTCACTCCGACATCTCTGCGTAAGACATCCGTGGGATGATCGGAAGACCGGAAAACCTCTGCTTGATATGGCAGGCGGGTAACTTCGGAGTCCATGCCCTAGTCGTGGAGCACAACGTTGAGCAATGAACTATGGACTTCAAGGTGACCGTTGTAACGAACGAAGCCCAGTTTGCGAAACCTATTCATGAAAAAGCTGACCCGCCCGCGAGTTGTGCCCACCATCTCTGCCAAGGTTTCCTGACTGATTTTAGGAATCGTAACCTCAGGCTTTCCGTCCTTGCCGAAGTGAGCTAGCAGAAGAAGGATGCGAGCCAATCGCTTCTCGCTGGAGTTGAAAAGCTGGTCCACCAAGTCCTCCTCATATCGAATGTTCCGTGTGAGCAAATAAGCCACAAACATATCGGAGAACGTGCGTTCGCGGTGAATTACTTCCATCATGGGTTTCTTCTTGATGCACATCACTGAGCAATCGGTCATCGCGGTTGCGGAGCACATCCGGCGGGTCTGTCCGGCGAGGCACCCCTCTCCGAAAAAGTCACGTTCGTTCAGAAGCCCGATGGTTGCTTCCTTTCCTTTGGTCGATACAACGCTCAGCCTTACTTTGCCTTGTTGGATATAGAACACCGCGTCAGCCGACTCCCCCTGGACAAAGACCCGCTGCTTTTTCGCAAAAGCTGTAACTGTTCGACCGTGGTCGATGGTCGAGAGGAAGGTTTTAGGATTGAATGTGCGGTACTTATTGGCCGCCGCCAGAGGTGGCATTTATAGCTTTCCTCCCAAAGTTACGAATTCCGAGAAAGTGGTCGATAAATGCCCATACGGGAAAGAACAGCTACGAGGGCCGCCATGAAGCTGGCGTTGGCATCACCCTCCATGTTGCAAGTCAACCTGTCCTATTTCGCTCATTCCTAGACCTATCGTGACTGCTTTGTGGCGGACGCCGCTCCCTCACCTCCCGAACGGTCTCTTCCGACTGGCTCTGGGAAAGGCCTGTGCTGGGCACAGGGCGTGAGGCGTCGTTTATGCATTGGAGTTCACTGCTAATCTCCGCACGCCGTTTCTGCCGCGACACAAAAGCCATCCGGTCAAACCAAAACGAGGACAGGTTCCGCTGGTAGACGGCGTCCCAAAGCTCAATAGCCTTCAGTTCGCTTACAAGTTCTTCCACCCTGCTTGTTGTCTGGCCATTCTGTATTCGGCTCATTCCTTCCCACTTGCACGCCTAGGCCCGGAATCAACTTCCCTGTATTCAATACTCTGGAAGGCTTTGCTCCCCTACGGTCTGCCGACATATCGGCATGTTGCCGGGCAATCGGCATTGTGGATTCGCTTGTTGCATCATGGATTGGGGGGAGTGGGGAACCAGATTTTCAAGACAGGTTTTCCACAGGATTCTCTTAAAGGTTTCTTAAATCCGGTCGATCTTCCCATTTTGGGAGGGCACCATGACCGTTGCCAATGTTCTTGTTCCAGCCGCTCAGTACCTCAGGATGTCTACGGAACACCAGCAGTATTCGTTGGAAAACCAGGCCACCGCGATCCAAAAGTATGCTGAAACTCAGGGATTCGAGGTCGTACTTACTTATTCCGACGCTGCGAAAAGCGGCCTAGTCCTCCGACGCCGAGCGGGTCTTCGCCAACTGCTGCAAGATGTCGTCGCCGGAACCGCGCCCTATAAGGCGATCCTTGTCTATGATGTCAGCCGTTGGGGACGGTTTCAGGACACCGACGAGTCCGCTCACTACGAATTCTTGTGCAAGTCGGCCGGCGTTCCGGTGCACTATTGCGCCGAGACCTTCGCGAACGACGATAGCCTGCCCAGCCTGATCATGAAGGCCCTAAAGAGAACAATGGCCGGCGAGTTCAGCCGCGAACTGGGGGTGAGGGTTCTCGCGGGGCAGAAGCGGCTGGCACGCCTCGGCTTCAAGCAGGGCGGTATGCCGGGCTACGGGCTGCGGCGTACGTTGATCTCGGCGGCGGGGACTTCCAAGCAGGAACTCGCGGCGGGAGAACGAAAAAGCATCACGACTGACCGCGTCATCCTCGTTCCCGGCCCTGCGAAGGAAGTGCAGGTCGTCAAGGACATCTATCGGATGCTTATATCTGAAAGACTGTCAGTCTGCGCGATCGCTCGTGAACTGAGCCGGAAAGACGTCGAGTACATCGCCGATTCCCACTGGGATTACCAAGCCGTCTATGCCATCCTCACAAGCCCGAAATACATTGGATGTCACGTTTTTGGTCGAACATCCAGCAGACTTTCCACTCCAACGGTGAGCATTCCAAGGTCGGAGTGGATTCTTACGCCCGGAGCCTTCGAGCCCGTCGTCGATCAGGCAACATTTGCGGAGGCGCAGCGCGTCCTTCAAGACCGCACGACCAACAAGTCGGATGAGGAACTGCTCGAGGGCCTGCGGGCGTTGCTTGCCTCGAAAGGAAGATTGTCTCTCAGCCTCATTAAGGAGTCCTCGGATGTGCCATCGCCATCCACTTACAGGCACCGTTTCGGCAGCCTCCGTAGGGCTTACGAATTGATCCAGTATGGTCGTCCCTCCCAGTTCGGCCCCATCGACCTTAGACGCAGGACACAGGCATTGCGTGATGAACTCGTTGTTAAGATCGCAGCGCTGTTTCCTGACGACGTGGCGATTGTTCGGCGCGGAGGAAGGTGGCGCAGTCGATTGCGCTTACGGAACGGTTGGATGGTCTCGGTGCTTCTGGGCCGCTCAGTTGCGACGTGGAAACAGGCGATGCGCTGGCGAATCGACCCGGTGCGGCGGGAATGCGGGCTCGTAACTCTGCTAGCGCGGTTGGATGAAGGCAACCGCTCATTCCTAGACTTTCACGTTTTTCCCAATCTGGATCGCCGCAAGAGGTTCGATATTTCTCTGGCACATGCGTGGCTGAATCGCGGAATACCGCTACCGAAGTTAGGCGCATTCTGCGAAGTTGTGGCCCAAGCGTGTTCAAGACGACGGTCAAGTGACCCAGAATAGAATTCCCTGGTTCTCTGTAGGCGACTTCTGAGCGTCTTATGCCGAACGAACCCGCTGTTCGTCATTGTCAGTCGTCTGGACGGGTTTCTTTACAGATGATCTAGAACGGGTGGCAGGAAAAGCGGACGGTAGTGGCGGCGCATGCATGAATAATGCGGGATATGGCAATCTTTCGTCCGTCGAAGACACGCCTCTATCGGAATTCCGGGCAGAGATCGAAACGAACCTCTTTGGAACGATTATTGTGACCAAGGCCGCTCTTAAGGTATTTTCGCGACAAGAAAACAGGCCAGTTCATTCAGTTTTCATCGGTGGGGGAAGGATTGGCCCTCCGGGACGTGGGCCTTATCGGCGGCGGAGTGGCGTGTCGAAGGCTTCTCCGAGGTGCTTTCGCGAGAAGTGGCAACCGCTCGGCATCAAGGTCACCATCGTTGAACCCGGTGGCTTTCGCACAGACTTCGCGGGCAGTTCCACCCAACTTGGCGAAGCTCATCCTGAATACGATTCGACGGTTGGAGCTAACGCGAGATTTCAGCGGAACTGCAACGGGAAGCAGCCTGGTGACCCCAAAAAGGCAGCTCAGGCGATCGTCCAGTTGACGCTAGAACGGAACCCTCCGTTGCGACTTTTGCTCGGCAGCGATGCGTATGGTCCTCACCAGAAAACGATCCGAAAGCAGTCGCTGAACTCCTGGAAGCGACTCACCCGGATTATTACGAGACGGTCTCCTGGTACTTCGGCTCAGTCCGAAAGCAGAGCCCGGAATGGCTGGTGGATGTCGGTAGGGCATTGAACGTCGACCGGATGCTCCAGCAGCTGGAAGGCGTGTCCCTTGGCGACGCCTCAGGCGTCTTCACAGCGTGGGAAATCCTTGGGGACCTCCGCGTTCCTCGTCGGCGTTCCATGGTCCGCAAAATCGCGAATGCGTTTGGTAAGGCCCTCAAAGACTGTCCACTCAGATCGTTCTATATCGGATTTCCTCCAGTGATGGATCCGACTTGGCTCGTCTTCAACGACGACATCGAGAGGGCACTCTCTTCCGTTGACCCGACGGCATTGGCTCAACAGCTCGTGGAGTCGACTCCTCGGGAATGGAGACAATACTGCAACCTCACCGGCTTCGCCACACCCGCCGTTGCGAGTTTTGAGAAGAAGGTTATCGATGCCATTGATGTTCCCGCATTGGCGAAGTGTGTTGCCGCCAGCGCCGCCGGGCACGAATATGAACTCCGCTGTCTTCTATGGTCGCTCGGTCGTGGTTCCCTGCCTGTCAGAAAGAAGATCGCTCATGCGCTCTACGAGACGGTTGCGGCTGCAGGTCAACGCTCATCCTCGGAGTGTCCTCGACTGCTCGAAGCCTTTTCTCCACTCGATCCGCATTTAGCGAAGCAGCTGGCTGCCCACCTGTTTCCTGGAGGTATTCCCGAATCGAAAGATGGTTGGCGGGATGAACTTCGACGCAACAAGCGAGATGCCAAGTCACTCTGGGAAAATGCGATACGTCTTGAAAAGAAATTCGCACAACTCGAGAAGTCCGGCGAGGATTACATCTTCGATCCTTGGAACATCGATGAGTCTCCCGATGGGAACGACAATGGCTCTCTAGGCATCGAGAACTAGGTCAGGAAATCAAGCGGGCTAAGACATCAATTGCAACACGTAGCCGGCGAAAAAAACTAGATAAAATGCCAACAGCGCCCGTCCCAGGACACTCGATCGTCGGGTCACAATCGCACGAGAAACCTACCGGAGTCCCGCCCGATCAGCGGCGAAAACCGACTGCATTTGCTTGGCGGTATTCCGAAGGGACCAACCCTAACGCGACTCCGACTCTTCCGAGTTCTTCCTCAATCCCTTGGAAGTTCGTTCGAATCACGAAGCCGAGATTGTTAGACTCAGCGTTGTATCCGTTCAGTCTCAACTGGCACTCCAAACGAACAAGCGCCTCAAACTCTCTGCCCGCTTGAGCGCGGTCAACGTCGCCGGACCCCGCTACCGATCTACTGCCGAGCCAATAACCGGACGCCTCGTAAAATGCACGGCGGAGTTCATTCAGTTTTTGAGCATCGCTGTCTGCCTGAAAATGTCTATCCCGCTGTACTCTATCTCGCCACAGTTGGTAGACAAGAAAAATAGTCCCGATGCCGTAGACTGCCGTTGCACCCGCTGTCACCAAAGTAGCGACTGAGTTTGAGTCCATAACCGCAATCATACGCCGCGTATGACACTTGCCAGCGTTACGCCGCGATAAGTTTCAGAAGTTATGACGGAAAGATATCGCTGATGTTGACTAGAGGTTTCCTGTCGAAAGAAATGTAGGCATATGCTACACACCAAAATCAAATCTACGTTCGGAGAGGAGCCACCAGTCGGATCGCGGACCCGACTGAATTGCGATCTCTAATCATGGGCACAGATTTCAGTTTGAATGGCCGAATCGTGTCGAATTACTGATCCGTAGTCAAGTTCCAACATCTCCCCTATGCCGGGCGATCTGTCCAGTGAAACGACACGAGGCTGAAGTCATCAACCCGTTCGGCCACTCCAGGGTCAGCGCACTTGATGCACAGACAACTGCGGTAATCTCCACCGCAGGATGTACACGTGCTGCGCGAGATGAACCCACAAACTGTGCCTTTGACGACACCGGTCATGACCAAGTCCCGAATATCTTGATCTCCTCCGTTAAATGCATCGAGACGCAGGAACCAACTGCCATCCGCCTTCGACGTGATCCATTCACGGGGAATCTTGACACGAGGAAGAAAGAAAATTCCGTCGGCTTTGATCACCGTGCCTAGCGCCGGTTCGTCTTGAACCGCAGGCAGTGTATTCAGATAATCAGAAACTGACGTAACCCAATCCGTTCCCGTGTCAGCGGCTTGCGGCGGAAACGTAAACCGCTGCAACCAATCAACTAGTGCCTGAGACCCACCCAGCAGCGAGAGGCGCATTTCAACATCATCAGTAACGACACTGACCGAGGCACTCAGCACACGTTCAGGACTCTTCAGAAACGAAACAAAAGAGCGGAGTACACCGAGTGTTTGATCAGCGGCCGCTTTCGTTCGGTGACGAATAAGGGGAAAAACGTGGTAGTGCTCTTCGAAAGCCAACACCTGCACATCCGGCGGCACATCCAAGGACAGCCCGCCGCGACGGACGAATTTCGCGAAATCCAAGAACTCAGCGTCAACAAACTTGGTCTCTTCCTCAGCACCGCGTACCAATCCCAAAAGACTGATGCAACGGTCCCCGGCAAGGGGCTCCGCATCGAAACGGTGATATGAAATTGCCACGCGGAGACCAGTGGCGGCAGCTGCATGGGGCACGAGTCGTGATAGGGCTCCGGGCACTGGTCGGACGGGGGGAGGCACAACCTCACTGGTCATTCCGAGGTATTCTCCTACCAGTCCATTGTCCCGAAAGTGGTGATAGATCAATGTCTTCCATGAGGACAGCGGCAACGTTCCGTCAAGGCGCCAGTATTTCGTGTAGAGGGTATGGCGACCAGCGTGAGCGATGTCTTGGTCTAAACGTTCAACCATTGACTCGTCGGTGTACTCGCGAATCGAGCCGTCGAGATGTGCAATCGCGTTTGTTTCTTCATCTATGATGCTATGCACGTATCTGCAACCGTAGAGCTGCTCTTGACTCCCGAACGTGTAATGTTCCCGAAGTTCCTCCGCTTCAAAGATGTGTTCCCGCCGATGGGTTGAGTCATTCAACCGCGATTGCCACCAGAACTCCGTACGGGATACCAGTGAGAACAACGTCTGCCGCTCGTCTGCTTCATGTCGCGTAACGCCCGGCGGGATCCTGCTGAGATCGTCGTTGAAATGGGGGCCACGCCAGTATTGCATCTCTATGGGTTCCCGGCACTGCCGAGCGAGACCCACTGCATCGGGATCCAGACGTATTCTCACCACAACATCAGGATTTCTGGCTAGCGTTTCCAACTGCGACAACAAATCCACGTTGAGATTATTCAGCCGACTGAGACTTCTCCGGAAGAACGGGTGCGCAAAAAGCACGAGCGGGCCTCGCTTGTATACTCCGGGTTGGACTGCCTCCAGTGATTCGAGATTGATCAGGCAGTCTTTATCCTCTTGGTCGAAAAGATCGGGGAAACATCGTCTGGCGAGCCCGTCGCTGACTAGTGCCGGCGTCACCAAATCTGCAAGCTGCTCGTTTCCCCGGAGCGCGGGTCCGATCATGTCTTTTAGCTCATCGGAAAACGGACCTGTCGATTCCAGGACGCGATCATATAGCCGACGCTGATAAGCACGTTCAAGAAATCTGCAATCCTCATCGTTCTCCGGGAGCAGTGACACGGCGGTCAATCGTGCCAAGCCTGGTTCCATATGAATGCCGACCGGCAAGGTCCAGCCTATCGGTCGGTGTGCATCGTGGCTAATACACATCGGCAAACCGGTTCTCCAGTATTCGGATAACGAAATGTGGAGAGCACCGGTCGCTAGTTTTAGATTGTTCTTGGAGATGGCGTCGGACACCATGACTCCAAACATGTCACGCATACTCGTCGCGGTTCTCTCTTTCTGTTGGATAGGGTGCATAAACGGCCGTGCAGAGTGTTCCCAGGCCGAAGTCCGCCAGATCCTCCCGCATATCGTCCAGCGCAAACACGGGCTCGCCAACGTCTTGCAGTTTTGGGCTCATCGCATGTTCGTCCATAACTACTGCCGAGTGAACTTGCCACTGTTTTGTAAGGTCGAGCTTTGCCCAAGCACGTACTGCCTCGAGATTTGCCCTTAACCAATCCACACGACGCTGATGCTTTTCGATCAACGACCGATGGTGGGGCGTAGATTCAGTGAGAGCGCGCAATTCCGCTGCCAGTTCATAAGGTGTCCGGGCGAACGCTAGGTTCTTGCACTCCAAGATGTAGATCCTCCCCCGCTCCGGATGGATTACCAGAACATCGATGTCGCCGGGCGGCTGAATCACATTCTTGCCGGTTCCGATTTTCTTGAGTCGGCGATGCACGACGAGAGCTGGGTTTCGCGCAAGACGATCGGCGACCGCGTCGTTAAACGATTCTCCCTCCCGGTTAGCGTGGCGGCTGACCAGCGCCTTCATTGCATCGCTGGTAGCCTGCATCCGTCCGCTGAAGCACGTTTGTAAAAGGTAATGGTGCGCCTCCTTCATGTGGCGGTGACCCCAAACAAGCCATCTGCCATCCGACTCTTCCACAAGGAAGGGCCGGCGGAGATAAGACAGACGCCGCCCATATCGCCACGGATAGACGTCCTCCGCGCGATAGCCGTCTCCTGGCTTCAGGAAGTTGTTCCGCGGCTGGTACAGGAACATCTGCAATGCAGCTTCTGCTTGCTGCTGATCCCACCCGTCGTGAGCGGCGAATGCAGATACGGCGTCTTCATATCTCATCCGTACGATGGGCGGGTTCTGCAGTCCTATCTCGATCGCAAACGAGAGCAGTTCGACCAGTTTTGACAGGGGAAAACCAAACTCGGCTTGCGTTGCAGCTTCAACGTCTTGGCGCCATTCCTCATCGGCGGGCTGAGGCTGCTGCCATTGCCTTCGGAACCGCTCCGCCGCACGAGTTGCTTGCCTTGCTGCGAATCGCATCCGGTAGTCCTGCATGGCCGCGCGATATTGATCTGGCCGAAATCCAAGGCGCCCCGCGCCGAGCATATCGACATCCACGCGCGCTATTTGGAAATGCACTATGTCACTGAGCATCCCGTACGTTGTGATGATCGCCGCGCGCGCCAACAGCGCATCGTAGACACTTAGGCTCATAGGCCTCAAGCCCTTGGGAGGGCAAGCCGCGACGTATTCGATAAGGAAGCGTCCTGCAACGGCTGCCTCAGATTGTTCCGCAAGCCCGTCCGAGACTTCTTTCAGGAACTTCGGCGACTGCCCAAAACATGCAACCCGCGTCGCCATCATTAGCTTCGATCGGGTAGCGCTGCTCACGTTCGATTCGTGACGCAAGACAACAAACTCTAGCAGACCTCCCGGCGATAGCGATGCGACCATCGCGCTGAACTGCTGGAAACAGAACGACACGATTTCGTTGATCACCCCCGGAACTCTTGCCGGATCGATCGGGCCTGGTGCGAAGTGCTGTGCAGACCGAAAATGATCACCGATCGGATCAAGCAGAAGGTTCTTATCAACCTCCTGTACAGGACGAGGATGTGGAAGACCCCGGCGATCGAGCTGCGGCACGTTGCCCGCATTCAAGAAGAACACCTTTTTCTTCAGACCCAACGGCGCGAAGGTATCGATGGTGTTGTCCAGCGAATGATCGCGCAACGCCCGCGCAACATCCTGGCCCGTCAACTTGCGGATAGCGAGAAGGATCTCGCGCATGAAGAGTCGTTCGCCCGTGTTGTCCACCGTGGCGAGGGCAGCTTCGATTGCCCTTTCGAATCGAACGACAACCACACCTTGTTCACGGTTAGTCTCGGCGACTACCAACGGCTGTGTAGCCGCCGCTACCTCGCAGGCTTCGCCCGGCTCATCGCCCGCCGCCCAATGCAATTCCACAATGATTCGGAGTGTTTGGTGTTGCGTGCGGATACTTTGTAACACCCCTGAGATTGCACTTCCGAACTGCCACAACCAATATGCGATCGCATCAATGAACTCGGCGTACACGTGCCGCTGCTCAGGAGGAATGGCAGTTTCAGGGCCCGTTACCCACACTGGAATGGGTAGACTTTCAACCACGAGTGCCAGGTTCGCTCCGATACGTTCCGCCGGCGCATATACCGGAACCTCGGGAGACATAAAGCATGTAACCTCGACGAGTCGATTGGCCTCATAGAAGAGTACGCCGTGCCAGTCTCGTTCCCGAAACACTTCGCGTCGGAGAACGCCAGCACCTCCCGGAAACATCCAGATTGCGTTCGGCCGGTACTCATCCGTCGCATAATACGTGTAGCGATTATTCCGGTAAAACTCGTACTCGTCGATCATCCCAGTCGGAGTGATAAAAGCTTTCTCCCGCATTTCGGATCGAACCATCGCGAATTGCCAGAAGACCAGGCTCTTGCCGCCTTCGAACAGACACAGCGTGCAAAGATCTGCTGCCGGAAGCAAGAACGTCGTCAGGTGTGGTCCGTCGATTCCGATCACGACGAATCGACCAACCGATTGTGTGAGTAAAATCAGAAAGATCTCATTGATCTGCGGTCGCTCGGCAAAGACATGATTGACCACGACATGAAGCCGCGCAGCGATCGCTTCGTTCAAACCCGGTGTTTCCCAAAGCGAGAATGGGTCCAGACGGTCATAGCTAGACAACGAATCGGTTATCGCAAGGCAGTAAACGATCTTGTCCGTGTCCAATGCGAAGAAGCCGTCATGAACCACCCGTGGCCGTTCGTTCCAATCCGGCACGGGCAACGGAATGGCGTCGCACTTTACGTAGCTCAAGTGCTCTGCGACCGCTTGCCAGGTCGCGCTTCCGAAGCGATCGGCAAGTTCGTCCGCTACGCCCCGATCCTGAGCCAATGCAATAAGCGCGTTTCGGAGTGCTGGCAACAGCTCGGTCGGCGAGGACACGACCACATCCGTTCCTACTGCAATGATTGGCTTGCGAGATAGTAGGCCGGAGATCTGGAGATCTACCTCGGGTTGTAACTCTTCTTTATTCGCGGTTAGCGGCTGCAGGCAATCAACGGGCAGATCCAGATTGCGGAGCAAGAGGTCAAGGCCCGCACGGCTGAACCGCACCGCGCTCTTTAGCTGCGTCAGCAACGTGCCATTCGGAATAACGATGTTTTCCTGAAAGCGTGATTCGATAGCGGGATTTCTCGTAATGCCTGCCGTGGCACAGATTCGTTCGCTGAGCGCCAATGTCCCGCGTATCACACGAGCTGCCACCCTGACGTACTCCTGATCGGGAAAACCATCACGGTGAAAGAACAGCGACTCTAGGATCCGTTTGAGGATGAAAGTGGCATGTTCGTTGATTCCAGGCAGAACCCTGTACGAGCCGCCATAAAAGGAGATCTCTTCGCAGAATACGTTGTCGAATGGGTCTTCCGCATGGGCAATGGTCCCCAATGCAGGCGAGTTGCAGAGTTGGCCAAGCGAGTGGGGCGCAACCTTGCGAGATCGGTTGGATTGTCCACACGCGACACGGTAAGCCAGGGCTTCAAGCCGAACGATACGCTCCGCATTCTCCGGCAAGAGCTGAAGTCCAGCTATGGCGGACAGAAGGTCAATCCGGTCGAAACCGGAAATCGCTTTGTCCAGAGTAGTCAGATCATTCATTAGTGTTTGTGTGACAGAGATCCTAAAACAAACCATTCACCTTCACCGACAGTTTACCGATTGAGCTGAATTACTATCGAGAGAAGCTGGCAAGGCTTTGGTGTCGGACGATTCGCAGGAGAACCAGATCAACTTGCGACAAATTGAGCTGGCAAACCAGCAGTCGATCTCAAAATGTTAGAGACGGTGCAGGGAAAGCCAACCGCAAGTCAGCCAGTACAGGCTTGAATTGGCCGCGAGTTGAGGCACACATCTCGCACAACGGGGAATCAAGAAAAGGATCTATTCATCTGCCGATTGAGACTAGACGACTGATCGGCCGTTAGTGGATGTGACGTGGTTGGGGTACTACAAATTGAGGATTAGCTCACGACCGCTCGCTTGTCCGCACCAGGACTTGCCTTAGTTTTGGCACGCATACGGCACACCACCAGATATTCGCGGCTACTCCCCACTCCCCAACGGGTGGATTTCTACACTGTTCTGATAGGGCCCGGGTACTGCGACACCAAGGTATCGACGGTTAGAAGCGTTACGCCCTCGACCGTCGCTTGTGCCACCAGGATTCTGTCGAAAGGATCCTTGTGAATCATGGGCAGGCTTTCGGTGGCAACGACATGGTCGCTGATGATAGGCAATTCGGTATACCCGTTGTCCAATAGACCGCGGCGCAGCAAACGCCCATCGACCTTAAAATCGTCCCTGCCCAGACCGCGCTTAATTGCCACCTCCCATAGACTGGCCGCGCTGAACAGCAACTCATTGTCCGGATTGTCAATAAGGGTTCGGGCTTGTTTTGAGAGCCGCCGGGGCTGACCGGCAGCCCAGAGGAGGAGATGCGTATCCAACAGAAGTTTCATGCACCACCGCCGAAGATAGTTTCGATCTCCTCCTGGCCCATCCGGTCGAAATCGTCTGGTACAGCGATCTGCCCCGCCATGAAACCGAGCCGCCGTACTTGCGTGCCGGTTGGAGCGCTGAGGGCAATGACTTTGACGACTGGTTTCCCAGCCTTAGCAATCACAAACCCGTCGCCTTTTGACGCCTCGTCGATGAGTTTCGACAGCTGAGTTTTGGCTTCATGGATGTTCACTGTTTTCATAGTGTCTCACTAAACTTAGTTTAACTAGTCTAGTCTATCATGGATTCTTGCAGAACCGCAACCCGCTGACTCGCCGTCAGCCGCTAAAACTGGAAACTGCTTTTTGAAGTGGCTACAACCTAAGCGAAGAGCGTTACTGAGAAAACCATATGAATCTTTGCCCCCCGGGAAATCAATGTGAATTTCTCGTCTGAGATCCAGATGGAAAATCAGCGATGCAGGCACCGTCTACAATTTCGACACCATCAATGTCGACAGAAAACCAAGAATAGCGTGTATGTGCGTGAAAAGAATGGTCGGCCCTAGCAGACGATTTTCGAACTTTTCTCCTCTGCCCGACTTCAAATGTCTCAGCTTGACATGCGCGCCGAGGGTCAATGAGCGCTGCGGCGATTTATCGCCAGTTATGGCAAGGGCCGACGTGCCGCAAGGCAATTTGCACTGGCGCATTCTGAGCGCTATCGCCTTGATTACAACAGTTGGGAGCTTGCTGCGAGAAAGGTATACTTCGACGGCATGGGGTACTGGAAAATTGTCCAACCTGTTTGGGATGCCATAAACATCTCTGACGGGCCACAAGTCTTTGCTCGAACCTTCGGTTCGGCTCCCAGGGCATCCGGCTTGTTGTTCGCGGCACACTTTTGTCAATCAGAAGTCTCCAACGGCGGTTTCCAGCAGTTCTTTGGGAACACTACTGGAGTCCTTGCGCCAGAAGCCGTCGAGGGCTTTCAAGAGATCGGGCAGTCACAAATCGCGGCCCTGACAGAGAAGGCTATGAGCCTCATCGGGACTCCATACCTACGTGACCGAGAAGAAAGAGAAACACGCCTGACGCAGATATCCAGAAGTTCTTTGGACGCCCTCGACGAGATGTTTTACTCCCTGATTGAGTCCGAGGCTGGCGGCTTTGAAGCTGCGGCAGACCGTTACGCGGCTACGATACGTCCAACAGCGTGAGGCCATCTAACAAGCACGGGTTACTGTTGAAATATCCCCATATCGCACATTGACCACGGCCCTGCCAGTTCTGGGATCAAAACGTGTAATGGCCTGATTTCGACAGTCACAAATTTATCTAGTAAAGCTCGTTGGGAAAAAAGCGTTCGTACTCAGACTTGCTGACTTTTCGGGGACTTCCGTCTATCAAATATGAGTTCTCCCCTGGTTGACCTGAGGGTAGCATTTCCACGAACATCTTGGGCCGCTCCTTGTCAGTGGCCGCTGCGTTCTTGGCGACGATTGTCACCTTTTGGCCAATCTCGACCGAGAATTGATCGCCGGGGGCATTCCGAAGGACACGAATAGACCAACCGTTTACGATTTGATTGTTGGCGTCGCCGCGAAAAATATGGTCAATTCCACCATGTTGTCTCTGTTCGTCATCGGTTGCGGGCCGAAATGCATTGCGCTCCCACTTACAAAGAACCCCTCCGGGGCACATTGCATAAATTCCATCGTCAAACGGGGTTAAGAAAGTCGGAGCCTCTCCGGTGTACTTGCCAAAATCAATCACATACCGTTGCACTGTTGAGGGCGTCACTCGGACCACCATAGTAGAAACGCGACGATCCTTTGCCATGTAAACGCCACCCAACAATTCCTTCACCATTGCGATCGGGTATTCGAGATAGCTGAGATGCGTGCCGGTATGTCCTGTATCCAAAATTAGAAACGCTTCTTCCCCCTTTAAGAAGAGCATCACTCCGCAGTCATCCGTTACGAAGTATGCGTGCAAGAGGAAAAGGCTGAGCAAAGCTCCCGCTAAGACTACCGCTGAAAGGATTCCGGTGAAAGCCATCTTTCGTATGCTGCACATAGTTTCGACTGAGTGGCTCGCTGTTTCTATTAACCATGATAATAGTTGGCACGCGGGAGAGCCTGGAAATCGCCATGGTGCGCAGTAAATGACCGGCGCAATGATTGGGCATCCCGCTCCCCTTCGCAGGGGAGTTCGAAGTAGTAATCATGATCGCAGTCGGGATCGAAGAGATGGATGGGTCGGACTGAGTTCCTGGCCCCAACGATTAGAAGCGAGCCTAGGTTGGAAAGCGCAAACCAACGACGAGAGCGAAATGGCGCTCTTCTTTGAGTGCATGCTGCAGTGTGCTCAAAAAGTGCTTGACGCCGCCGACATTGTTAGAGATGGCGATTTATCGTCAACCACGCGCAGCACCGCCCACGAGAGCAGGAAGTCGGCTATTGCGTCCCGAACGTTTTGTTCTGATTGCTTCCATTTCCAGCAGGGGCCGCGTGTTCAGAGTCCGTTGACAGATTTGAGGTGGGCTCTGCTGGCGGTTGGCGCCATTCCCGATGTGAATTCGGATGTGCGTCGCCTCATTAACCAGCCTAGGTCTACGGCATCAGCAGTGGTGTCGATATGTCGCGCTGCCAGTCTGATGCTCAACGACGTGGGGCACTTTTGCGGTTTCGCAGAAACCCTTGGGTTGCTAACTAAGGCGTTGTTAAGCAAAACGGGGAGCCTGATTCGGCTCTTCGGTTTCCCGGAACGAGGGCTTGTTGCGCGCTACTCCTAGAATTCAAGACGCAACGCGCCTCGGTAGTGGGTCCGTTTCAAACGGACCCAATACCCGCGCCTCAAGTGCCCGTTAAGCTAGAAGCGGACGCGCAGGCCCAACTCGATGTTTCGCGGTTCTCCCTCTCCCAGCGCTCCGAGAGCACCAAAGCCGCCGGGGTTGTAGAGACCCAGGTAGTTATCGGTCCACTGATCATGGTTCAAAACGTTGGCGAAAACGCCCTGGAATTCCAGGTTGACGCTCTCCGCCACTCGGATGCTCTTCTTGATGCTGAAGTCCATATTCCAGTAGGCCAGCCCACCGAGAATTCCAGCGCCACCGTCCCGGCTGTCGATCCCTAGAATTGGGTTCCGCCAGTTGTTAACTTGGTTTACCCCGTCCGGAAAATAATTAACGGGGTAGCCGTTTGTCTGACCTGCGCAAGCGGCGTTGGTGGGGGCGCAGGTGTAGGCATGGACGTGGGGAACGGGGCCAATCGGCACGGCGTTCTCCATGTCGTAGTCACCGCAGCCGACGCCATCGCATGAGCCGAAGGCCTGGTAATTTCCAAAGGTCGTGCCGACCTGCGTCGGGACGCCGGACCCGGCAGAGAATATTGTTGCGAACGTCCAGCCGCCCAATGCTCGTCCAATGAATCCAGACTGTCCCTTGAAGAAAGGAGGCTGGTAGACAAGGAACACGTTATAGAGGAATTTGCGGTCCCAAGCCTGTCTCCCATACTGTTCGTTGAGATTGAAGGCATCGAGGGCAGAGAGTACGCTCGAAGATTGTGCCTGCGATCCCAAACCCAACGCCTTCGACCAGGTGAAGTTGTTCTGCAGCGTCACTCCGCGCCAATCAGCCATTTTGAGCGAAACGAAGCCGGCGTTGTAGTTGGCGTGGCCAATGCTTGCGTTCAGATAAGCCCCATCGGTGTACGCGCCGGAGCAGCCGTTCGTATTGTTCCCGCCGGTGCAGGTACCGGGAATCGGAGTGCTCTGAAGGCTGCGCGGGAAGTTGAACGCGCCATTGTCCAGGTCGCTCCAGAGACCCCAGACCTGAGCATTGGCGAGGTTGGTGGTCGCATTCGGATTCACGGGCGCGCAATTCGTGCCCGGGCACCCTGGACCGTAGGGCAGGCCCTCCTTAAAAACCAAAGCCTGGGTGCAGCTGGTGAATCCGGTGCAGTACCCAGTACCCGCCAGCGCGGTCTCGAAGAAGGGCTGCGGGCTTACCGGTGTCGGAGCAGTTGTATTTGCCCCCGCGCAACCGCCGCCAGCGAGCCCCTTGAGGCCGCCGCAGTATTGCAGTACGAGATTCGCATAGGCCTGCTTAAACTGCTGCCCGCCCAGCGTCATCATATAAGGAACCGGGTTCAGTTCGACGGGTTGGTATTCGTGCGTAATTCTGCGCCCAATGTACCCTACCTCCAGCGTCACCCTGCGGCTGATCTGACGCTGGATGGTGAAATCGAACGAGTCAATGGCGTTAGCTCGGAAATTTGGATCCAAGGCCTCGGGGTCCGAGGAGAATGTGTTGTTGAACCCAGGATAAACCGGCTGGGGCAGCGTGGTACTCACCCCCGAGACCAAGGGAACGGTCGGACCTCCCGCAGTAGAAGCCGCTGACCCCACGCGAAAGGCTTCGGTCGCGGAGGCTCCATAGGTGCCAGAGTGCGAGGCTCCACAGGTCCAAGCCGAGGCGGTAACCAGGTTCGAGTTGCACGCCACGGGCTGCTCGAGGCCGAGTCCTAGCAATGGCACCAGCACCTGCACCACGCCGTTGGTGCGACCATAGGCGCGGCCATAGCCGCCCCGGACCACCGTGCCATCGTGCCCGAAGAGCTTCGCGCCGAAAGTGTCACCGTCGAAGCGGGGGTTCCAGGCCACGGCCACGCGCGGGCTGAACTCACCGTAAAACGGGTTATAAGGATACTTCAGCCCGTTCGCGGTATTTCCCACGAGGGCAAAGCCGAGTTCTGGGTTATATACCTGGCCCGCTAGCGCGGCTTTCTTGACATTGGCCAGGTAGCCCAGCGTGGTAATCGGCTCATCTGCCGCGTCTACCAGCACTGCCTGCTTTCCGTTGGCCTCAACCGGGGGCATCTCCAGCGCCCAGCCCAAACCGTATGTAAGTGTGAAACTCGGCTTCATGTGCCAGGTGTCGCTGAAGTAGACGTTGTAGTAAGGAATTTTACTTTTGTCGAAGGCGTTGGAAAGAGGAGGATCCAAGGTCAGATTCGTGCCACTACGTGCGAACATCTGCGACGCGATGGAAACGACCCCCAGCGCCGCCGCAGTAAGGGAATCGCAGGTCGACGCTTTCGTGGAAATGGTAGGAGTCGTGGCGCAAGGATATAGGTCGGCCCCCAGCCCGGATCCGCTAGTTCCGTTGCCCAGAGAATAAACCGGATAAGCGTTGATGGTGCCACCACTATCGTTACGTTGATGGTAGTCCCAATTGTGCTGATAGGTACCGCCAAACTGGAACAGGTGGTTGCCTTTCAGCATGGAGAGGTCATCGCGAAACATCTGGTCGTGCCCATCCCAGAAACGCTGCCGGATTTGCTGATTGTTCACGTTGAAGGGGCCGAGGTCCTGGGTCTGCGACTGGCCCGCGTCTAGTTCTAGCGCGCCGCCCAGCCCGGCGACCTGCGGTGGAGCTCCATTTCGCGACCAGGACCACCAGTTCCGCAGCCAGCTGTAGTGGACGTCGTTGGTGGTGTTACTGCTGACGTTGGTGGTCAGCCCCCCAACCAAGTACCAGTCTTGAACCGGATCGCTCGATGCAGAGGCCGGGGTGCCGAGCTTATCGCCGGGGAAAAAGCCGCCGATGTCGACCTCTTCGGTCCCTGCAACCTTGATCTTGTAATAGCGATAGCTGGCCATGAAATGGTTTTTGGAACCGAAATCGTGGTCGATACGCGCCACATCGAAGTTGCTGGTGATGGGCGTATTCAAGGTGCCTGCAAATCCTAAGATGTTAGCTCCGTCGCACAGGCTCTGGCTGCAGGTGGCGTTTGACTGGGGCTCGTAGGTGTTCCATATCTGCGCAACCAAAGGGTTGAGACCCAGGCCAAGCGGGTCACACAGTCCCCCCGGAGCTCCGGCGCAGCCGTAATTCGGGGCGTAAGTCGTGCCGTTGTATATCACCGGAACGCTGTTCAGGTTGTAAGCGATCTGACCGGTCGAGGAGTCCGTTAACAACCCCAATCGCAGAGCTGGCGAGGGAACGTTTCTGGTGATGGTCTGGGCGCTGGGAAACCGGAAGCCTTCATAGTTGAAAAAGAAGAAGG
>Ga0209006_10000672_pt1 | contig 31885 bp, 37 predicted proteins | sample JacPin_JW_Ref_O2_FD_188567 | JGI IMG/M metagenome (GOLD analysis project Ga0209006, IMG submission 188567) | Forest soil microbial communities from Algoma, Ontario, Canada - Jack Pine, Ontario site 1_JW_Ref_O2 (SPAdes) (version 2) | ecosystem: Environmental > Terrestrial > Soil > Boreal...
ACCCATGGGGGCAGTATGACGGCTGGTATCCGCCTTGCCCCAGGCTTGCCGGGTTAGCTCAGCGGTAGAGCAGCGGTTTTGTAATGCGTTAAGAGCCGTCCCGTCTTACCACCTCGTATCGTTTTATATCTGGTTTTCTGCGGCTTTGGTGCATCAGTCAGTCCGGCAAATCACCTTCAATCCCGGCCTGTGTATGCGTGTCGGGTGCCAAATCGGGTGCCAACTTTAGCCTAAAGGAGCGAAGCTATGAGTAACGACATTGTCCGATTCCCCCATGCACGAGTGAAGCGCCCGGTCCTACCGATCGACTGCGGTGGCTTCGGTTTTGTGTCACAGGCTGACCTTAAGGACTTTCTTCTCTGTCACCCTCCTCAAATTTACGACTTTGGAAACCCAGACTGGCTACGAGGGATTTTTACTGACGGCGACGGCGAATTTTTCGCGCTAGTTGCCGAGCTCCGCGATCTCGATGGCGAGGAGTTGCCAGAAACCCTTACCAAGATTTGCAAGATGCCCGTTAAATCAGCTGCAGCCGCAGAGCTGAAATTGCAATTGCTTCTTGAACCAGAGACCTATTGTCACGTGAAGAATTGGACACCAGATCAGCGGCTAAATCTTTGGAAAACTCTGCGAACGTCGATTCGCAGTGTTAAGAGTGAGGGTGCATGAGGCTGTGAACGGCCGCCGCTCTTGTGACGCTTGGGAAGGAAAATTAATGCCTAGGTGGTGTTGAAATAGGCGGGATGCGCTCAAGTAAATCTTCAAGCTTAGTATCAATTTTAGTTGTCGTGTTTGATAGAGTTAAAAATTTGTCCTCGAGTCTCGCAATACGATCATCCAATCTAAAATACCCAGCGATCATCATTCCACCGATCAAAATGAAACCACCAATGATCCATCTGAAATCAGTGCTGGCGGACTTTCTAACGTCACGCATTTCGTTCTTTAATTCGGTGATGGTCGGCTCGATTGCCTGGATAATCAAACGAGTCTGTCCAGACCCACCCACGTCTGACGGTACATTGGGGAGTGTCTTCGGCGGTTCTGATTCATCCGCGCTATTAGCCACTTGTCGGGCTCTCTAATTTTGCTTTAAGCCATTCCCAAATATTTGCCTGTGCTCGTCCGAAATATGATGACGTTGCAAAAATTACCGCCAGTCCCACCGGCGATTCAGTTGGTTTGGTGACATCGTATACGCCGAGTTTTGCAGAAAGTTCCGCTACAGTTCCTGTCGTAGAAATTAACCACTGCGTGTCATTAAGCACTAAATGGTCTTGCGGAAACTTGCTTGTGATATTTTGAGCAAGCGCTGGCTGCGGGCTCGGCATTAATACTGCAAAGATTGTCATTATTGCCTAATTTCTGAGGCCCGGAAGATATCAGGTAGCAAGTTTAGCGCCTTAAAGGGGGTAGGACTAGCCCCATTGCCTGCCGCGAAGATCGGATTAGCGCAACTTCTTGTCAAGCTGCCCGCGGCGGCGCGCCTCCATCATCGCCCGCGTAGCGATAGAGCCGCTCGGCGAGCCCGAGTATGATCGCCCATAACCGCAGCTCACGGCGTTTTGAATGCTCTCGCATTCGCCTTATCAAATCGACGACTTCGATTGAGCGATCACGGCACACGCCGATCGAAAGGCGCCCTTCCCATTCGGTAGCTAGAAATCCGCGTTTGAGATCAGCGCAAATCCAGTCAATCGCGTGTTGACTGAGCCGCTTTGAAAGCGTCGAACGGATCATTTTTTCGATCTGCGCCCAATCTTGCTCGTTTGGATTGGGAAAATTATCGACGTTGCTCATCACGAGTTGTAGGGATTGAGCAGCGTGGGATTGGCGTTGCGCGCCTGAACGACGGCTGAGATCGAGCGCCGCTCGATCGAGGAGTCGAGGCCTTGGACCATCTTGATGACGGCGGCGATCTTGTCTTCGACTCCCGGCTGCGCGTTTCTTGCATCGATGTAGAAGTGGTTTGTTGGTCCGCCGCCCATCCCTGCCGCGCTGACGCCATAGCGACCACCCGCCATCTGGACCAAGGGGACAGCCGCTTCCGGTCCGGCCTCGCCGATCACAGCGGCATCGCCCGACGCCGTTTGAAAGGCAGTCGCGGTATCGAACACGCCGCCGGTGGCGTAGTAGCGGATGCGCTTCCCGCCGGAGACGCGGCCGCTTTGGTCGAACACACCACCATCGGCGAAGATGTCCATCGCTCCCAGGGAACTCAAATCATCCCATCCCGAATCGGCGCCGATGTCGGCAATGTCCGAGAAGGCCTGCGTCGGGTCGGAGCCGGCGCCGAAGTCGGCGTCGTTCTCGACGGCATTATTGCCAGTCAGCGCATTCCAGAGACCGCCCAGGCCGCTTCCGCTCAGAGAACTGCCCCCGAGACGGCTGAACAACGCCGCGAGCAGGCTGCTGTCGCTTCCGCTGGTGTTGGCGGATTTGCCGGTAAGCAACTGGGTTATTGCGTTTTCGAGCGGCTGCGTGACCGTAATTTTCTCGATGACCCCTTCGATGTCCGTTTCCAAGGTTTGGATCGTCGAGTGGAGAGATTTTCCCTTGGTGATGGCGTTGTCGAAATCGGTGCCGATGACGCGAGACAACTCCGAAGCGTCCTGCTGGTACGCCTTATCGGCGTCGTTGACCTGTTGGATAGCGACGGTGGTCTGAGCAATTACGTCGTTGATCTGCTGCCGTTTTTGCAGCTCGTCATTGAAGGCTTCGGTATCGACCTCGTAGCCTTCCTTGATCAATTCGTTGCGAGTCTGAAGGTCCGCGATCTCCTGGGCGCGCGCGCCCGCGCTTTGCCCCATGAGCTGCAGCTCGAGCTGCTTCTGGGCCAGTTCCTGCGACAGGTTCTGATCGGTTTCGGCCGCCTTGGCATCACGTTCCGCATCGGTGCGCGCGCTCAGCGCGGCCGCATAGGCCTTTTCGTCGGTGATGGCGCCCGAGAGAAAGGCGGCATGCGCCTCTTCGACGACCTTCTGCTGATCGCCGGCGGCGGTGCTGTCGCGGTAAGCCGCGGCAATGCGCTCCTGCGCGGCCGCCTCGTCGTTGAGCTTGCCGACCGCGTCGCTGTCCTTGTCGGCGTATTGCAGCGAGAGATTGCTGTAGGACTGCTGCCGGTCCTGGTCGGCGGTCGCAGCGGTCTGCGGGTTCGCCTGGTTTTGGCGATATTGGGTCTCGATCTCCTGCGTCTGCCGCATACGCTCGCGGTCGCGGGGCGCGGCGCGCAGGACCTGCGCCTGGTCGGTGAGCGACCGCAGCCGCTCCTGCGCCGGATCGAGCTGATGCGTGGCCGCGGCCGCAGCGCCCTGCGACGCGTGTGTCAGCTCGTCGATGATCGCCTTCAACCGCGCCAGATTGTTCGCGGCCTCGGGATCGTCGGTGTTGCCGGTCATGACGGCTTCGTTGAGCGCGGCGTATTGCACCTGCGCTGCCGCCAGACCGGAAGCGAGCAACTGCGCGCTGTCGGTCATCTTTTGGGTCTTGGTGTCGACCGAATCATAACCCGAGGCCATCGCCTCGGCTTGCTCGATCAGGCGGTTTTGCTGCGCCTCCTGTTGCGCCTGTGCCGCCGCCGCCTGCTCGCGCGATTGTTGGCTTTCAAGATCAGAAACCGTAGCTGCGTCGGATGGTCCCGGCGCCGATTCGAGATCGTAAGGATTGAGCGCGGGGTTGCGCGCGGCCGATAGACGTTCCTCGGTGGTCTGAGGGCCACGGACAGTATCGCCCAGGCGCGTCCAGATATTCGAGATGCTGGTGCCGAGGCTGGAGAAAAATCCCTGTTCCGCCGGCCCGAGCGCCGCCAGGCGCGCGGTGAGCGCCTCGATCACCAGCCGCTGCGCCTCTTGCGCTTGCCCCGAGGCGACTAGGTGATCGATCTGGCTCAGCTGCGCGGCATCGAGCGCATTGAAGCGTTCGGAAACTTCCTGCGCGCCTTTGGCCGGGTCCTCGAGGATCTGCGATAGGAGTTTGGTCGCGTCCTGATCGCTGCTGCCGGTCGCGCGCGCCAGGCCCGGCACCAGCGACGCCGCCGGCGTGAGCAGCTCGGGCGCGATCCGGCCCGATGCCGCCAGCGTGGTGTAGCTTTCGCGCGCGGTGCTGATCGACAGGCCGCTGCCGGTGGCGACAAGGTCGGCGCCCTGCAGGACCTGGCCGGCGGTGACGCCGCCGGCATTCCCGGTTGCGGCGAGTGCATCGCGAATGCGCTGCAGCTCATTCTCCGACTGGTCGGCTGCGACCGCCAAGGCAAGCGGGATGCCGCCGAACGCCGCGGCGACACCAACGGCGCCGAGGGTCAAGCCGCCGAGCTGGATGCCCATGAGGGCGAGCGTCGACAGGCCGCGACTGAAATTGCCCGAGCTGAATTCGGAGAAGGCCGAGCGGGTTTCGCGCGCCAGGCGCCCCATGCCCATGCTGGCAACGCCCGTCGCATTGTTGACGTCGCCGTATTTCTGGGTGAGCAGATCGAGCAGCTGGGTATGCCGGTCGGTCGTGATCATGCCGGCCGAGAGCGCATCGTTGAAGATGCCCTGCCCCTTGGCGAGCTTGGCCTGCGCCGCCGCGGCCGGGTCGGCGATGTTGGTCCATCGCGTGAGGGCGGCTTGCAACCGCGCGGATGCGGAATCGGCGGACGTGCCGAGGCGCTGCATCGCCGCGTCGCCGGTTGCGCCAAAATCCTGCAGCTGGGCCTTGGCGTCGTCGAGCCCTTCGATCTCAACCCGCGCGGAGATGGTTTTATCGTCGGTGCCGGCCATCAATCACTCCTTATGGAGGGTGCCAGTTTGCATTGCGGGCAATCGCGGTTCAGATCCCAAACGAGCTCAATGCTGATCGCATTTTTCGTGAGTTCAGCGACTATCAACTCGCCTCCGAATGCCGCATCGGGGCGCTTCGCCTGCCAAATTTTGTATTGGCGGCGTGCAAGCTCCACCAGATCGCCGCGCATCACGGGTAGTGGAGGCGGTTCACCTTCCCACGGTGTAAGGAGAAAGCTGTCATCGAATGATGCAATTTGGAATCCACTCGATTCATTATCCTGGTGGACCCAGCGAGCGAGGAAGCGATTGCGGGAAACGGACCACCCGGCGATGAAAATTCCTTGGCGTTCTAAGATGTGGATTTTTACCACGGAGAAAAGTTCGGATTTTATTTTGGAATAAAGTTGGGAAATCCTAGACGGAAGATTTGTTAAGACCGTGTCGAAATCGGTCTCATTCACAAGGGTCATTTGAAGCGCCGGGGCTAGCTCGGTAGAGCCGGTGCCCGCAATGATGGCTGGAAAATGCATAAGCGGAAAAATCTTGGTCGTTCTTGATTTCTTGCCGCCAGGCACCCCACAGGCGGTGTCCGCCGATAACAGCACCCGGTCTGAACTGCAGATGGCGTTAAGGATCGTCATGCGGTCGCGCGCCTTCCAATGGATCTGAGTTTTTCCCGAATGCATGCGGCCCCGGAAAAGAAACGACGGAGGAAGCGATTGCACCGATAAAACCTGCCACGGTCACGCTGAGCCCGACAGCAACGGCGGCAGCGGATGCGCCATAAGCGGCTGCTGCAGCGGCAACGGCGACGACGACCGGTGGCATTTTTCATCTCCTCGCAAAGCCGCAGAAATGGCCGGTGAGCGGGTGTTGCGTGTCTTCACGCAACACCGCGACGTTGCACCAAATGAAAAATTCCGCACTAGCGCAAAATCGGGGTTTTGCCACCCGTATTCGTTTTGCGCTGGGAAGGACCCGCGCTCGACGCCAGGGTGCCAATTGGCACTCTTGCCGATTCGCATTGTCCCTTACGAGTTTGGACAGCCCTACTGTTAGCACAGTGGGATTTTGGGTTTTTTTAGTACCTGATAAGGGAGGAAAATCGTAAGGCCGTAATGCGGTCGCTGTCAGGGGCAGCGGCCTGCGGTTTTTTCCATTACGGACTCGGGTGTAAAAATCGTAATGGATCGTAAGATCGTAATGGCGCGACTCGGCCGGGAATCGGTTCCGCATTACGATCTTACGATCCCTTACGATTTGCTGGAGTGAATTCGTAAGGGTCATGGTTCAACCGCCTCGACTTCGACTTCCGGCGCCATCTCAACCTCCAGCAGCAGGCGGAAGCCCGACAAGGCGCGCCGCGTGCGCTTGCCATACCAAACCGGCTTAACCACATGCCCGGCGCTCCGAAGCAGCTTTCCAACCGTCCAGGCGCTCATTGGGCGGCGCTTGCTGCGACCCCAGGCATTGAAAGCGTCGGTAACGTCATCGAGCGGCACCGATAGGTGCTCGTCTTTGACGCATCGCTCGTCGATGAAATCAATGAGCGGATTTGCATTGCGGCGCAGCTCGTCGATCACGTCGGCGCCGGCGGCGACCTCGCTGAATTGACCCCGCTGCTCGAGCAGGCGTTTCGCACCCTTTACCGACCAGGCGAGAATGCCGGGTATCTCGTCAGCCAGTTTTTCCGGAAGCCGCTCGTCTTTCTCGATTTTCTTGAAGACGCGCATCATGGGAATGATGGCGAGGCGATTTAGTACCGCCTCGGTGCGATCGTTCAAACCCGGCAACGTGTTCGTAATGAAAACGTGTTTTGCGGTGGGGTAATAATTGAACGGCGGCTTATATTTCGCGTTGATCATCACCGGCTCTTCGGTCGAGATCAGCGTCTTAAACCCGCCATCCGCGATCAGCGCGTTGCTCGAAATTTCTGTGATCAAATTCAAGGCTGCACCGACGATAACCGCGCGTGCTTGCGGGTCGTCCATTTGTTCGAGAGGCAAGGAACAGGTGCGATCGCGGCCGACCATCAGCGCGAGCACGAAGCCGATCAGCGACTTTCCGGTATCAGACGGCCCATACACCAGAAGGCCCTTTTTATATTTCGCATGAGAAAAACAGCAATATCCGAAGAATTCCTGCAGTGTTCGGATTGCGCCGCCTTCTTCATCCCCCTGATCGCCAAACCATTCCCCCAATGCCTCTTGCCACACAGGCGCCTGCGCATCTACACGAAAATCCCAGGGCAACACGCGCTCCAAATAATCCTCGGGGCGATGCGGGCGCAGCTGGCTGGTGATAACGTCGAGCACGCCGTTGCGGTAGGGCATTTCATTCGTACCCACGCGCCCCCAGCTCAGGCCGCGTATGTGCGAGCGTGCTCGAATCTCATCGATGATCTCCTCGCGCCTAGCGCGCGTCGATCTTTTGCCATCAGCTTCGAGCGCGACCTGGCGAAGCGTCGATCTCGACAGCTCCTCCCAAAACGTGCCGTTGTGCCGAAAAACCGTATCGGTATCGTCGGTGACAAGCTCGACACCTTTCAAAAGCTTTTCGGCCACAATCGCCGGCGACTGCTTTGCCTTCGCCTGATTTAGGGTTTCGGTGCCGTCGGTCATTTCACCTTCCGGCGACCCACGGCACTGTGAAAATTTGCACCGCTAGCTTCGCGGCAGCCCGCGCGGGGTGAAACCATAGCCCCCGCGCGGGCGCCAACACGGCCGGACGGTTCCAAGCACGGCCGTATGACAATCATTGGGCGATCTCGACAAGATGCGCTTGCACACGAGCAAGGAGCTCGTCTTTGAATTTCATGGGATCGATTGCAAATTGCGCGGCCAGCTCGGGTGCGGATTTTTCTACCCACGCGTTCCAGGCTGGTCCTTCAAGCGCAAAGACGCGGGCCGCAAGCCTTTCCTGAACCGATAGATGCCGCTTTGTTTCGATCGCGTCCACCAGCTGCTCTCGGTCCTTTTTCACGTCAAGCACACGAGCACCCGGATCTGCTCCTACAGTACAGATCGAGATTTCTTGCAGGAGCCATTTCGTCACGAGAAACGTCGTCGGTTGCTCAGTAGGCTCAAGATCGAGAATTTTGAACCCCATCGATACGGCAAGCGGGAGATTGTCGGAAATAGCTGACCAAATCGGCTCAGCTCGGGGTGAATATCCAATCCGAAGGATTGCATGCGCGCGGGCGCCGACTATCCACGCCGCTTCGACCTTACCGATAATCCCCTCGACCTCCCATAAGTGCGAGATTAGAACTGGCGCGCGGTCGTCATTCACCCGGGAAAAATCTGCCGCCGCCGGATCAATTTTTGGAATTGAGATCAGCCCGTCTCTCTCCTTGGCGGGAATCAATTCGGTCGCGAAAATGCATTCCACCAGGCGGTGATCGCGGTCGCAGATTTCGCTTTTCCCCGGAAAAGCAGTCGGCATCCCTACGACGCGTCGCTTGAATGCGGAGTGATCTTCTTTTTCGGCCATCGGCGCCTACGCGGCCACGTTGTGGTATTCCGCCACGCCGCTGCTGACCAACCTTTCGGCAATTCCGCCCGGGAAACCTGCCACTTCGCCAGGCCCATAGGCCCCATAATCCGAGACGTTAAAGGGGCTGACGAAGCGCACGAGCATTGTCGAAACGACTGCTCGCGTCGGTGATTTAACCGCCGACGGCGGCTGATTGGAGGATTTGACCTCCTCGACAAAACCTTTTGCGATCAGGTCAGCGACGTCATCGCGCGGCACGCTACAGATCTCGCCCTGCAGGATATTCGAGATCGGATTCCTTACCGCATTCACGGAAGGCGCCCGAAGAACCCGCACGAGTACCATTCCGGACGCGATTTCCGCGCGCGGATGATCCTTGGGATTTTTGATTTGTTTGCACTCCCGCAGCACGTACTCCCGCGTCAAAAGTGAAAATACGTTCACTTCCGCGGCAGAAATTGAGGCGCCATTGGCGCTTGCCTCTTGCTGCGTTGCGACCAGACGTTCCTTGATCACCAGGGCCGCTTCGAGGGTCTTGGTCAGCTCGTCCACATCGCGCCGGAACAGATCGCCAGCACGCCGCGTATTTTCGCGCCGCGCCTCTTCGCGGGCAGTAACGACTGCCGCTTCGGCTAGATGCAGCCCGCGTTCGCAAGCTTTCAAATTGAGCCTGCCAAGATGCGCGGCGTTCGATGCCTCAGTGAGCTTGCCGGCGACCTGGTCGATGTCGATCTCGCCCTCGACCACGGAAGCCTCGATTGACAAGATTGCAGCTTCCGCGGCCTGTAGACGATCACGCGCCGCGTTCAGCTTGGCGATTGCCGTGGAGCGATCTTGCTCAGCTTTCTTGAGGGCCGGAAATTCAGAAAGCGGCAAGAAATTCTCGCCGGGTTTCGGTGCCGGCAGGAGTTTTAATTTCATGGATGGGTTTCCTCTGTTGGTGATCAGCTCACGCCGCGTCCGCGGCGTTGTTCATGATCAGGAATTGGGCGATGGAGTTCGGCAAATTGACCGGCCCATCATTCGCTGAGAGCAATGAGAAGCGGCCATCGGTGGGCTGGAACGTGCCGCGCAGCGTCACGCTCGTATAGGTGACAGACTGGCCGCGATATTCCTGCAGGTCCTGGATCACATCGAGTGACCCAGGCTGCATCCGACCGACAATGATGCCGGTGCGGTTGGTGACGGGCGAGATAACGTCAGGCATGGATTCTTCCTTTCGCAGGATTCAGCTGGGTTCTTGCGCGATTTTGTCGGCCGGCAAAATAGCCCACTCGCTGACAATTCGAGCGAGGTGAGCGCCAAAAGTTTGGTGGCGGGTGAAAATTTCGACGAGCGCGGCTGCAGTCTCAGCATCGACTTGTGAGTGAAGGCCCGACGATCTTCGAATCTCTGCTGACGATTCTCTCGCCGCATCAGCGAGCTTGGCCGCGTATTGAACGAGCCCGGGAGGGAACGCGCTGGCCAATGCGTGCGAGCCGAGACCGTGAAGCGAATCCGCCCAACAATCGAGGAAGCTGCAAAGCGCGACCGGATCGCCTTTTTTCGCAGCGCTCATCACGCGGCCTTCCCGACGTCCAGGAGCCGTTTGAAAGGCTCTTTGAGGACCAAGATGCGCTTGCCAATTCGAATCGTCGGAATCTCGCCACGCTGCACCGCCTCGTAGCAGCCGTTCCTGGATATTCCGAGAATCTTCGCGGCCTCAGGGATACTGAGTGTGGCGCAGGCTGCGGTCCGATCATCCATGTGGCGACTCCTACCGAAGAAAACTCCTGATCGAACGTCGTACCACAACAACCTTGACGCGCGCCAGATACCGCCGTACGAATTGTAAGTCAGTTTTGGAGGAATCATGGGAAAGCGCGGGCCAGCCCCGAAAGGCCCTTATGGCGGCAAAACGGGCGTACTCAGCATGCGGGTGCGTCCCGATACTCGAGAAGCGCTCGAACGGGCGGCACAAAAAAATGGGCGCCCGCTTTCTCAAGAAATCGAGGATCGACTTAGAAGATCACTCGCCGAAGATAAAACGATCATCGAGATTTTCGGCGGCGCGGAAGTTTACGCGATAATGCGCCTCATTTCGTCTTCGATGGCAATGTCCGAAAATCCCCTATCGCAAAAATCCTGGCTTGACGATCCCTACGCTTTCGACCAAGTCGTTCGTACCGTGAATGCTAACCTTGAAATATTTCGGCCACCTGGAAAGCCGGAGCCACCCAAAATACTTCCTGAATCATCACGGAGCGGAGTCTCTTGGTATGACGAGCTCCAAAATCGAATTTTCGAAGAAGCTGCTAAAATCCAAGGCCTCTTTAACGCCGAAGAAATGGCCACGCGGGTTCTCGAAGCAGAGAAGGGTATTCCACTTAACAAAGATCCTGTGCCTTCACGCATCAAGGGGGCATTAGGTGATTTGGTTGCACGAATCCCGCCTCAAGGCGCAGTAGCAGCTCAGCTCAGACAGCGCATCAAGCGGCACCTCAAGAAGGCCGCCAAGAAACGCGATCTCTTGCTTACGCAGACATCCAAAAACGACAGGAGAAAATCATGAGAGGAAATATAACCCGCCGCGGCGATCGCTCTTGGCGCCTCAAATTCGAGGCTGGCGAACGCGACGCAACCACTGGGAAGCGGCTCACCCGCTTCATAACAGTGCGCGGCACGCGGAAAGATGCGGAGAAAGAGCTAACACGCATCCTCCATGAAATCGAAACCGGCGCCTTTGTCGAGCCGACGAAACTGACGCTTTCCAAATACCTCGATCACTGGCTCGACGATCACGCGAAGAACCGGGTCAGTGCCAAGACCTTCCAGCGCTACGAGGAGATCGCTAAAAAACATCTCGTTCCGGCGCTTGGCCCCACACGCCTAGCGAAGCTCACGCCACTTGCCATTCAAGAGTATTACGGCAAAGCGCTCGCCGGCGGCCGTAGAAAGGGCACCGGCGGCCTGTCGGCCCAGACTGTGATGCATCACCATCGAATTTTGAGCGAAGCGTTGCACCAGGCCGTGCGTTGGCGCCTGTTGCATTTCAATCCCTGCGAGCTCGTCGACCCCCCGCGGCCAATAAGGCGCGAAATGAAGGTCATCGATCAGGAGCAGACCGCCAAGCTGCTGAAAGCGGCCGCGCCGCTCCGAATCTACGTGCCGGTGCTGCTTGCCGCGACAACGGGGATGCGCCGGGGCGAGACGCTGGCGCTTCGCTGGAAGGACGTTGACCTCGATGCGGCGATGCTTGCCGTTACCCAGACGCTTGAGAAGGTCGGGAAAAAACTGACCTTCAAGTCCCCAAAGACAGAACGCAGCCGGCGGACAATTTCACTGCCGCAGATCACCGTCGAGGCTCTGCGCCGCCATCGCGTGAAACAGGCCGAAGAACGCCTAGCAGCGGGGAAGGCCTATGTTGCGCAGGATCTAGTGTGCTGCAATGCTCTCGGGCAGCCACTCGATCCCGATTACGTGACACATGCCTTCGCTAAATTCGCAGCGGACTCTAAGCTAGCGATTCGCTTCCACGATTTGCGGCATTCCCATATCAGCCACCTTCTCGCGGCAGGAATTCACCCGAAGATCGCCAGCGAACGCGCCGGCCATGCCAGCGTCTCAATCACGCTCGACGTTTACAGCCACCTGATCCCTGGAATGCAGGAGGACGCCGCGAAGCGGATTGACGCCGCCCTGCGAACGCACCTAGAACGATGACCGCTTCTGTGGGTGCCAATCGGGTGCCAATTGGCACTCTCGGTCGATCTTGGCCATCGAAAGGCGCGGATTTTCTTGGGTTGCCGGGTTAGCTCAGCGGTAGAGCAGCGGTTTTGTAAACCGAAGGTCGGGAGTTCAATCCTCTCACCCGGCACCAGCCCTGGACCGTTCGGCCATTCTTTTCGTTTGCCGCTCCGCGGCTGGCCTCTCACCCGGCACCAGCCCTGGGCCGTTCGGCCATTCTTTTCGTTTGCCGCTCCGCAACTGGCCTCTCACCCGGCACCAGCCCTGGCCCTCGGTTGATTGCGTCTTTTTTGCGGCATTTTCCCCGGCCTATGGGGATAAGCGAAGCCGCATCACCATATTACTTTTAGGTTCTGCCGGAATGCCGAAGCGTGGCTGTGCGTTGTTCGGATGGGCAGGAGGAGACGAAAAATGAAGCCGGCACTCTCGCGGTTCCTGAAACTGGGTGGTCTGGGCGCTTTGGCGCTGGTTGCCCTCTTGACCGCGTTCGGGCCGACCCCGGCGGATGCACGGGTGTTCGTGCGCGTCGGCGTCGGCGGCCCGTACTATTACGGCTATCCGGCCTATTCGCCTTATTACTACTACCCGCCCTATCCGCCTTATTATTACGCGCCGCCCGCCGCTTATGTGCCGCCGCCGCCCCCGGGTTACGCACCGCCCGCCGCTTATGCGCCGCCTTCGGGACCGGCCTATGCGCCTTACGCGACGCCGCCCGGCTATGCGTCGCCTTACCCGCAGCAGTGAGGTACACGCCATGACCAGCCAAGGACGCAAAACCAAAATACTGCTGCGCGGATTGGCGCTGACCGCCCTGGTACTGGCGTTGAGCGGCTGTTATTACGCGCCGCCGCCGCCGCCCGCTTATTACGGCACCCCTTATTACGGCGGCGGTTACTACGCGCCCTACGCCTATTACCCGGGGCCTTATTACTACGGACCGTCGGTCGGATTCGTCTATCGCGGCGGCGGCCGCTGGCGCTAAGCGCCCTTTAACCACACCGATCATCCTGCGAACCGTCGCTCGGCTCCTCGGGCGTCGCGACCGGCACGAGCGCGGCGAGAAGCGAAACGCCGCCGGGCCGCGATCGAGGCGATGAAGAACGGGTTGCGTCGGATTTTGATCAAATGCCGAGAGCGCGGATTCGAATCTAGACCCGATCCCGGTTGCGTCGCGGAACATTGCGGCCTATCAAACCTTCCAGTTCCGGCGGAGGGCGGAAGGCATTCGCATGGACAAGACCTGGATGCTGGCGGTCGCCGTTCCCGTGCTCGCGTTGGGCGGGAGCTTCGCGTTGACGGCGCTGGCGCTGGAACGGCTGAAGCGCCGTGCGATATTCGACCGCCCGGGCCAGCGCTCATTGCATGATGCGCCGGTGCCGCGCGGCGGCGGCCTGGCGGTGGTGCCGATATTGGCGGCGGGCTGGATCGCGCTCGCGGCTTTGGGAGACTCGCCGGCGCAGGCCGCGTTCGTCGCGCTCGCGGCCTGCGCGCTGGCCGCTTTTTCTTTCCTCGACGATCTGAAGGGCCTGCCGATTGCCGCGCGGCTGGCCGGCCATTTCGCGGCTGCGGCGTTGGGCGTATGGCTGCTGCCCTTCGGCGCAACCGTATTCCAGGGACTGCTGCCGCCGTTCCTCGATCGCGTGGCGGCAACGGTGCTTCTGGCCTGGTTCATCAACCTCTACAATTTCATGGACGGGATCGACGGCATCACCGGCATCGAAACCGCCTGCCTCGGCCTCGGCGCGGCCTGGGTGCTGACGCTGGAAAACGGATTCGGCGACGGCACCGCCTATCTCGCCTTGACCGCGATGGCGGCGGCGGTCGGCTTCTTGCCCTGGAACTGGCACAAGGCGAGGATCTTCCTCGGCGATGTGGGCAGCATACCCCTCGGCTACGTCATGGGTTGGCTGTTGTTGCTGCTCGCGGCCAAGGGCTATTGGGTGCAGGCGCTGATCCTGCCGCTCTATTATCTCGCCGACGCCACGATTACCCTCGTCCGCCGCATGGCGCGCGGCGAACTTTTCTGGCAAGCGCATAAATCGCATTTCTATCAGCGCGCGGCGGTGCGCGACGGCGATCACGCCGTGGTGGCGGTGCTGATCCTGGCCGGAGACCTGACGCTGCTGGCCTTGGCGCTGCTCGCGGTATTCCACCCCCTCGGAGCCTTGGTGCTGGCCGCCGCGGTGACCGGCGCCATGCTGGTCGTGCTCGCGCGCCGCGCGCAAGGCGCCGGCTGACGCGCTATTCGGTCGCGCCCTGCCGGAAATATTGCGGCCGCACGAAATATCCCGCCCAGGCGCCGCGCCGCGCCGCCTTGGCCTCGGCTTCCAACGGCAGATATTGGCCGCCCCGGCCGTAGGCGAAGGCGAGCCCTTCGGTCACCAGCAATGCGCCGACGTCGCGCCCGTCGGCGGTGCAAAACGAGAATTCGCGGGCATGACGGTCGACGAATTCAGGATCGACGTGGCAGGAGAAATCGGTGGTGCTGACCAATTGCGTGAGCCTCGCCGTGGCGACGGCGCCGCAGGGCCAAACCTTGCCCGCGGCGTCGCGGCAAGTCTGCGCGCTCTCGAAGGCGTCGACGCCGTAGAGCCGGAGCAGTTCAGGCCGGCAGCCAAGTCTCAGTACGTTCTGTTTGCAGTGGGCCTTCACCAGCTCCAGCGTGTCGCCTTCGAGCACCACATAGTGATCCGCCTTGACCGGGGGCCCGAGCCACGCATAGGCCGCGCCATAGGCCGCCATCAGAGCAGCGGCGGCGATCAGCACCAATCTCAGGCTGCGCGTCATTGCGTTTCCTCGTCGAACTCTTTTATTCGCGGCGAGCCGCCACGCCAAGCTTCGCCAATCCATCATAGCAAGGACCGGCGCGGCTTGCGCGCCCGGAACGCGCGGCAATGGCGAGGAGGTCCGTTCTCGCTTATAAAACGCGGCAATGACGCAGAGTTTTTCGATCAAGGTGCCGCCGGCCGGTAGGCGGTTCGGCGCCGGAACGGTGCTGGCGGCGGCGCCGCCGCTTCTGACGGTGGCGGCGCACGCCTGGCTGGCATCGGCGCTGGTCATCGCCATGCTGAGCTTCGGTATCTGGCAAGCCTGGTGGTTTCCCAGCCTGCGGCTGACGAACGCACTCTTAGCCGGGACCGCCGCCGATGAGCGTTGAGGACAAGCCCAAGAAGAAGCTCATTTTCCTGGTCACAGAAGATTGGTATTTCTGGTCGCACCGCCTGCCCATGGCGCGCGCCGCACGACGCGCCGGTTTTGAAGTCGCGGTGGCGACGCGCGTCACGGCGCACGGCGAACGCATCCGCGCCTTGGGTTACACGCTCCACCCGTTGCGCTGGAAACGCGGCCGAATCGGACCGGTCGCGAGCGTCATGGCGGTGATCGAGATCTGGCGGCTTTATCGCCGCGAACGGCCGCTGGTCGTCCATCATGTGTCCCTGAAGCCCGCTTTGCTGGGCGGCATATCCGCGCGCTTCGCCGGCGTACCGCTGGTGGTGAGCATGATCACCGGCACGGGATATCTCGGTGGCTCGCCACATGTCACGGCTAGGGCAATCGCGGTATTGGCGCGATGGCTGTGGCCCGCGATCCTGCTTGGACGGAACGGCAGGGTGATCGTCCAGAACGGCGAGGACCGGCGTGATTTCATCTCGCTCTGTCCGCAAGCCGAGCCGCGCATTGCGGTCATTCCCGGCTCGGGCGTGGACACGACTCATTTCGCGCCGGCGCCCGAGCCAGCCGCTCCGCCGGTCGTGGCGGCCTATGTCGGGCGCATGATCGCCATCAAGGGCGTGGCGGTGTTGGTCGAGGCCCAGCAAACTTTACGGCGCCGCGGCATGGATTTGCGCCTGGTGCTGGCAGGCGAGGCCGATGCGGAAAATCCCAGTTCCATCGGCCGGGCCACGCTCGAGGCTTGGAGCCGCCTGCCGGGCATAACCTGGCGCGGGCGCGTGGAGGACATCCGCGAGATCTGGCGCGGCGCGCATATCGCCGTGCTGGCCTCCTTGGGCGGCGAGGGCCTGCCCAAAAGCCTGCTCGAAGCGGCATCCATGACGCGGCCGATTGTCGCCACCGACATCGCCGGCAGCCGCGAAATCGCCCGCAATGGCATCAACGCCATCCTGGTTCCGCCCGGCGATGCCGGCGCCTTGGCCGAAGCCTTGGCCGCCCTCGCCGGCGACGGCGGACGCCGCCGGCGTTACGGCACGGCCGGACGCAAGCTGGTCGAAATCGGAATGTCCGACCAGGCGATCGAGGCCGCGACCGAGAATTTCTATCGCGCCCTGCTTTCCGGAATCGATCAGGGTCCTGGGAAGAAGGTGTCGATCCGCCCTGTCAGATAATAACCGGCGAGCCCCAGCCATTCATGCGCCGCCTTGGCCAATAAGACGAGGCTGCCGCCAAGATCGATGTAATCGAAGCGCCAGCGCTCATTGGGCTGGTAATCGACCGGATAGGGAAGAATCTCCCATCCGGCATGGCGGAAACAACCCACGGCGCGCGGCATGTGCGCGGCCGAGGTGACGAGTATCCAGGTCTCGCCCGGTTTCGGATCGGCCACCGCTTTCGAGAAGACGGCGTTCTCGTAGGTATTGCGCGAACGGTCTTCGATCACCAGACGATGTTCGTCCATGCCCATCGCGACCAGAAGATCCTCGGTCGTCTTCGCTTCGCTCATTCCCGTCGGCAGCAGCGTGCCGATGCCGCCGGACAATAGAACGTGCGAATCGGGATAGCGTTTTGCCAGAATGAAAGTCTCGGTGATGCGGTCGCCGGCCTCGTTGAGCGCGAATTGCCCATGCGCCTGGGTGAGGACGGGATTGACCGCGCCGCCGAGCAGGATGATGCCGTCAACCCGGTCCGGCAGCGGTAGCGGGGGAAAGCGCGTTTCGAGCGGCGCAATCGCCCATTGTCCGAGCGGCAAAACCGTTACCGCGACCAGGGCCAAGCTGGCGACAGATGCCGGCAGCATCCCCTTGCTCCGATGCGTCGTCGCCATCCGCAGCAATCCCAGGACGAGCAGGATGAGAAGCAGATTCCCGGGCTCGAGAATTATCCAGAACAGCTTGCTCGCGACGAAGAACATGGCGGGGCCCCCAACCCGGTCCCGCCATCCTTAACATATTTCGGCAAAAACGGCGCGGATGGCCTTGAATGGCAGGCGTTTTTTCTTGCTGCGCCGGTTGCGCTTCACGTAACGTGCCCGGATTCGGGATCGCGAGACATGAAGATCGTCAGCCGCCGCGCCGCAACCGCCTTCGGCCATGACATAGTCATGGCGGCGGTGGCGTTCGCGCTGTCGCTCTATCTGCGCGTCGGCGATGATTATTTCATCAATTTTTCCCAGAGTCTGTTCTGGTTTTACGACGCCATGTTCACGGCCACGGCCGCCGCCGTGTTCTTCTGGGCGGGGCTCTATCGGGGCATCTGGCGTTACGCCTCGCTGAACGATCTGCTGGCGCTGGCGCGCGCGGTCACCCTGGTCATCCTGATCTATTTCCCGCTGATGTTCCTGGTGACGCGGCTCGACGGCCTGCCGCGCTCGCTGGTCGCGATCAACTGGTTGGTGCTGATGGCGCTCTTGGGCGGCCCGCGTTTCGTCTATCGCCTGTTGAAGGATGGAAGCTTCGCGCAGTTTCTGAACACGAATGGCGGCCGCGGCGGCGTTCCGGTGCTACTGATCGGCGCCACCGAGGACGCCGATCTGTTCATCCGCGCCGCCTCGCGCGGTGCGGAGCCGCTTTACCGCGTGGTCGGCATCGTCACCGGCGACATGCAGCGCGTCGGACGCGATATCGGCGGCGTGCCGATCCTGGGAACGATCGACCAGACTGCGGAGATCATCCGGCAACTCGACGCGCGCGGCAGCAAGCCGCAACGACTCATCCTGAGCGGGACAGCGTTCGACGGCGCCGCGGTGCGCCGACTGCTCGACCTGGCCGACGGACTGGGAATTCCCCTGGCGCGGTTGCCGCGGCTAACAGATTTTCGCGAGCCAACCAAGAATGCGGCGCGGTCCATCGAACCGGTGGCGATCGAGGATTTGCTCGGCAGATCGCAGACCGTGCTGGATCGCGCCGCCATGCGCGATTTGGTCGGCGGCAAGCGCGTGCTGGTGACCGGAGCCGGCGGCACCATCGGCTCCGAATTGTCGCGCCAGATCGCCGCCTTCGCCCCGGCGCGGCTATCCCTGCTCGATAACGGCGAATTCGCGCTTTACGCCATCGAGCGCGAAATCCTGGAGCGATTCCCCGACCTGCCCCGGCAAGCGGTAATCGCCGATATACGCGACCGCTTCCGTATCGACGCGATCATGGCCGAGGAGCGGCCGGAGCTGGTGTTCCATGCCGCCGCGCTCAAGCATGTGCCGATCGTGGAAGCCAACCCCGCCGAGGGCGTGATGACCAACGTGCTGGGCACGCGCAACGTGGCCGAAGCCTGCCGCACCCACGGCGTCAAGGCGATGGTCATGATCTCGACCGACAAGGCGGTCAATCCGGCCAATGTGATGGGCGCGTCCAAGCGCCTGGCCGAAAGCATCTGCCAGGCGCTCGATCTTGTCGAATCCCGGCGATCCGGGGGCACGCGTTTCGTCACCGTGCGTTTCGGCAACGTGCTGGGGTCGACCGGTTCGGTGGTGCCGCTGTTCCAGCGGCAATTGGCCACCGGCGGCCCACTGACGGTAACCCATCCCGAGATTTCGCGCTATTTCATGACCACGCGCGAGGCCGTCGAACTCGTTCTCCAATCGTCGGCGCTGGCGGCGGCGGATGGCGAGGAGCGCGGCAAGATCTTCGTGCTCGACATGGGCGAGCCGGTGAAGATCGCCGAGCTTGCGCGCCAGATGATCCGCCTCGCCGGGCTCAAGCCCGACAAGGACATCGGCATCGAATTCATCGGCCTCAGGCCCGGCGAAAAACTGCACGAAGAGCTGTTTCACGCCGGAGAATCGCTGGTGCCGACCAAGATCCCGGGCATCCGCCTGGCCGCGCCCCGCACCATCGACTACGCCATGCTGTCGCGCGCGCTCGACGAGTTGGCCGAGCATGCGCGCGAAGGGCGGATCGACCGGCTGCTGGTGGTGATGAAGAACATGGTGCCGGAATACGTCGCCGAGGCGGCAGCAAAGCGCACCGTACCGCGCGGAGCCTAGGCGTCGGGGCCTTCTTCGGCCAGGCGCTCCAGATACCGGCCGTAATCGGATTTGCTGTAGAGCCGGGCGAGCTGCAAAAGCTGTTCCGTGCCAATGAGCCGCTGACGGAAGGCGACCTCTTCGACACAGCCGATCTTCTGTCCGGTGCGCTTTTCGATGGTGCGGACGAATTCCGAGGCCTCGATCAGCGATTCGTGCGTGCCGGTGTCGAACCAGGCATAGCCGCGGCCGAGTTTTTCGACCATCAGACCGCCGCGCTTCAGATATTGGGCGTTGAGATCGGTGATCTCGAGCTCGCCGCGCGCCGACGGTTTGAGCTTGGATGCCAATTCGGTCACGTCTCGGTCATAGAAATAAAGCCCGATCACAGCCCAATCGGATTTGGGCGATTTGGGCTTCTCCTCCAGCGCGGCCGCCTTGCCGTCGGGTCCGAACGTCACCACGCCGTAGCGATCGGGATCGCTGACGCGATAGCCGAACACGGTGGCGCCCGATTTGCGCATGACCGCGTTGCGCATCATGCCGGACAGGCCGTCGCCGTAAATCAGGTTGTCGCCCAGCACCAGGCAACAACCCTCGCCCTTCAGGAAATCGCGGCCGATGAGAAAGGCCTCGGGCAGGCCGCCCGGCTTGGGTTGTTCGGCATAGGAAAGCGACGCGCCCCATTGCCGCCCGTCGCCCAGCAGTGTCCGGAAGAGCGGCGCGTCATCCGGCGTGGTAACGACCAGGATATCCTTGATGCCGGCAAGCAACAGGGTCGATAGCGGATAATAGATCATCGGCTTGTCGTAGATCGGCAGCAGCTGCTTCGAAAGCGCGCGGGTGAGCGGGAAGAGCCGCGTGCCCGATCCGCCGGCCAGAACAATGCCCTTCATCGCCGTCTCGCCTCTTGAGACTCTCGGGCCTCGCCGGCCGTCTGCTTGATCCGGCCGAGGCGCTCGCCGTGATAGACGCCGCCGCGGATCGGCTCCCACCAGGCGCGGTTGCCGAGATACCAGCGCACGGTTTTCTGCAGGCCGGTGGCCAGGCTCTCAGCCGGCTTCCAGCCGAGCTCGCTGCGGATCTTGCGGTCGTCGATGGCATAGCGCAGATCGTGACCCGGCCGGTCGGCCACCAAGGAAATCAGCTTTTCGTGCGGGCGGTGCGGCGATTGCGGCAACTCCTCGTCGAGGATGGCGCAGAGCATGCGAACGAGGTCGATGTTCCGCCGCTCCTCGCCGCCGCCGATATTGTAGGTTTCGCCTACCCTTCCCCGCTCCAACACCGAGAACAGCGCCGCGGCGTGATCGCCGACATAGAGCCAATCGCGCACATTCTCGCCCCGGCCGTAGACCGGAAGCGGCTGGCCTTCGATCGCGTTCAAGATCAGCAACGGGATGAGCTTTTCCGGAAACTGCCAGGGCCCGTAATTATTGGAGCAGTTGGTGGCGATCACCGGCAGGCCGTATGTCCGGTGCCAGGCGCGCGCGAGATGATCGGCGCCGGCCTTGGAGGCGGCATAGGGGCTGTTGGGCCGATAGAGCGCTTCCTCGGCGGCGCGGTCCCCGGGACCGAGCGAACCGAAGACCTCGTCGGTCGAGATGTGATGAAAACGGAATTTTTCCCGCGCCGCACGCGGCAATTCCTGCCAATAGCCGCGCGCGCATTCCAGCATGACGAAGGTGCCGGTGATATTGGTGGCGATGAAATCGTCCGGCTTGTCGATCGAACGGTCGACATGCGTCTCCGCCGCCAGATGCATGACGGCATCGGGCCGGTGGCGGGCGAAAATACGCGAAACCGTATCGCGGTCGGCGACATCGGCCACTTCCAGCGCGTAATTCGCCGGGCCGGCGAGAGAGCCCAAAGCCGGATTCGAACCGGCATAGGTCAGCTTGTCGAGGTTGACGACGCCATGGCCCGCCGCCAGCAAGTGGCGCACGACCGAGGTGCCGATGAAGCCGGCGCCGCCGGTGACGAGGACTTTCAAGGCTTTGGCACTCCGCTTCGTCGAGACGCCTACTATGGGGGGTCGATCGGCAGATTGTCTATCAGACGGGTCTGGCCGAGCCAGGCGGCGGCCAGCGCGCGCGCTTTGCGGTTGATGTGTTCGATCGGCTCGAGCGTTTCGGCATCGCGAACATCGAAATAATCGATCTTGTCGAAACCCGCCCCGATCAGCGAATGGGTGCCCCACGCGGCGGCGGCGGGATCGCCCTTGCGCGCGCGCCGGACGACTTCGGTTAAGGCATAATGGAGCCCAACCGCGCGGCGGCGCTGCTCGGTCGTGAGATAGGCGTTGCGCGAAGACAGCGCCAAGCCGTCGGCTTCGCGCACGGTTTCCACCGCTTCGATCTGCACCGGAAGATCGAGATCGCGCACCACGCGGCGAATGATCAGTAGCTGCTGATAATCTTTCTCGCCGAAGCAGGCGACATCGGGAGCCGCCTGCACCAACAGCTTGGTCACGACGGTGGCGACGCCGGAAAAATGCCCCGGGCGGAAACGCCCCTCCAGCACCTCGCCGAGCGGACCGGATTCTATCGACGTCACGAATCCTTCGGGATACATCTCTGCCGCCGCCGGCGAATACACCATATCGCAGCCCGCCTCGCTGAGCTTCTGCTGGTCGCCCGCCTCGTCGCGCGGATAGCGCGACAGATCCTCGCCGGGGCCAAATTGCTTCGGATTGACGAAGATGCTGGTCACCGTCCGGTCGCACAACGACTTGCCGCGCTCGAGCAGCGCCAGATGTCCGGCATGAAGCGCGCCCATGGTGGGGATAAGCGCCACCTTCTGTCCGGCTTTGTGCCAATCCGATACGGCACGGCGAAGTTCGGCGATATTGCGTGCGACGGCGATCATTTTTTCACGGTCTCCCCAGCCCCCATCCTGCGTGTTTTCATGGCCCGAGGCAATCCGTCAGCGCGCGGGCGACGCCGCGCATCAGCCGGAAATAGAGTTCGGGCCCGTCGGGGATATCGGTGCCGAGATCATCGAGCGTGCCGGCATGCGCGCCGGTGCCGGCGGTCACCGTGTTCAGCAGGGCGGGCGTGAATTGCGGTTCGCCGAAGACGCAGGCCGCGCCCGTGGCCTTGATCTTGGCGCGGATTTCCTCGATTCGCCTGGCGCCGGGCTGGCGGTCGGGATCGACCGAGATCGCGCCCACCGCGGTAAGCGCGTAACGGCGCTCGAGATATTGATATGCGTCGTGGAAGACGACAAAGGGCTTGCCGGCGACCGGCATGAAATCGGCGCGCAATTCCCGGTCGAGCGCATCGAGTCGCGACTCGAGATCGCGGGCGTTCGCGGCATAACTTGCGGCATTGCCGGGATCGAGCGCGGAAAGCCGCTCCGCCGCCAGACGCACGATCGCTTTTGCGTTGTCGATGTCGAGCCAGAGATGGCCATCGACCGTGCCCGGCCCGGCGGGCGCGGGCGCGTCGAGATCGGGTTCCCACACGCCGCCGATGCGCGCCGGCAACGTATGGATGCCGGACGCGCGATCGAGCTCGACGATTTCGGCGCGGCCGGCCAGCGCTGGAAGCGGCTTGGCGAGAAAGCTTTCCATGCTCGGCCCCACCCAAAACACCAGCTGCGCGGCATCCAGCGCGCGCGCATCGGACGGGCGCAATGCGTAGGTGTGCGGCGAGGCCGCGCCGTGAACGATGAGCACGGGTTTACCCACGCCCGCCATGACCCCAGCGATCAGCGAATAGATCGGTTTGATGCTCGCCACCACGGCGGGCGGATCGGCGAAAGCCGCTCCGGGGATGGCCCAGGACAAGGCGGCGAGTGCGAGGGCAAGGCATTTGAGGCGCATGGGTAAAGGATGTTATCAAGCCCGCATGAGCGAAGATAAGCCTTACCTCGCGCTCGACGGCGTCAGTCTCGCCTTCGGCCGCCGCCAAGTGCTCGAAAACGTGTCGCTCAAGCTCCACCCCGGCGAGATCGTGACCCTGATCGGTCCCAACGGCGCCGGCAAGACGACGCTGCTGCGCGTGGCATTGGGCCTGGAAAAACCCGATACCGGCGAGGTCCGGCTAAAGCCGGGCTTGCGGTTGGGCTATCTGCCGCAGCGTCTCAAGATCGACGACACCCTGCCTCTGACCGTGCGGCGTTTCCTGTCGCTCGCGCCCCAGGCGCGGCGCGGCGGCGGCGAAGCGCTTGGCGAGACCGGAGCCGGGCATACGCTCGATCTGCCGGTGCAGACGCTGTCGGGCGGTGAATTACAGCGTGTGCTGCTGGCGCGGGCGCTGATGCGCGATCCCGATCTCCTGGTGCTGGACGAGCCGGTGCAGGGTGTCGACGTGGCCGGCCAGGCCGAGATCTTCGCCCTGATTCGCCGCATCCGCGACACGCGCAGGACCGCGATCCTGCTGGTGTCGCACGACCTGCATCTGGTGATGGCGGCGACCGATCAGGTGGTGTGCCTCAACCGCCATGTCTGCTGCAGCGGCCACCCCGAGGCGGTCAAACGCGATCCGGCTTATCTCGCGCTGTTCGGCGACGCCGCCGACGCCTTCGCGCTCTATGCCCACCATCACGACCATACCCATGATCACGGCGACGGGCATCCTCATGGATGATTTCGTGTGGCGCGCGGCGCTGGCCGGGCTCGGCGTGGCCGCGGTGGCGGGACCGATGGGCTCCTTCGTGGTGTGGCGGCGCCTGGCCTATTTCGGCGATACCCTGTCGCATTCGGCGCTCTTGGGCGTGGCGCTGGGACTGCTGCTCGGCATCAACCTCAATCTCGCGGTGGTGGTGCTGTGCCTGGGGCTGGCGCTGCTGTTGGTGATGTTCGAGCGCCAGCGCCTCCTGGAAAGCAACACGCTCCTGGGAATTCTGTCGAACAGCGCGCTGTCGCTGGGTCTGGTCGTGCTCGCCTTCATGGAGACGGTGCGCATCGATCTGATGGGCTATCTCTTCGGCGATATTCTGGCCGTCACCAATGCCGATCTCGCCTGGATCTACGGCGGCGGCGCCTTGACGCTCGCGGCGCTGGCGGCGATCTGGCGGCCGCTTCTGGCCGTCACCGTGCATGAGGAACTGGCCCAGGTCGAAGGCGTCAATGTGGGCGCCACGCGTCTCGCTTTCGTGCTGCTGATGGCGCTGGTGATCTCGGTGGCGATGAAGATCGTCGGGATTCTGCTGATCACCGCCATGCTGATTCTGCCGGCGGCGGCAGCGCGGCGCTTTGCACGCAACCCCGAGGCGATGGCGCTGCTGGCGGCCGGCTTGGGCATGGCGGCGGTGATGGGCGGCCTCGGCGCCTCGCTCGCATGGGATTTGCCGGCCGGACCCGCCATCGTGCTGGCGGCGAGCCTGATCTTCGCGGTCACGAGCCTGGTGCCACGGGGCGCGCTGGCGCGTTAAAGCCTGATCCGCGCCGGCAACGCGGACCCGGCGCTCAGCTGCGCCGGGTGCCGAGAAACGCCAGCCCGGCTCCGGCGACAAGGGCGATGATGCCGACATAAGGCGGAATGACGTAATCGGTCTCCTTGTCGGCATTGATCGTCACCGGGCCGAGCTTCGCCTCTTGCTCCTGGTGATGGACCGGAATGACGTTGACCACGAGCCCGGCGATGCCGAGCCCGATCAGTACGATGCCGGCAAGCAACAACTTGTTCATGCTACCCATCTCTTCCTCCCTGTTTGCGATTTCATTGGTTTGTCAGCGCCAGTTTCATCAGCGGCACGGCGTCGGGAAATGTCTCCAATTTCTCCGCCTCGGCCGGGGTGAGCCATTTCACCTGCCGCGCGTCTTCGAGCGGCTCGCCCTCGCCTTGCCGCCAATCCAGCAGCACGCAGACCAGGGTGAAGTGTGTCATGATCTTGCCCTTCTCGTCCTGGCGGATGGCCTCGATCGCGGTCAGCACCGATCGGGGCTCGGCGACGATGCCGGTTTCCTCGAACAACTCGCGGCCCGCACATTCGAACAGGGTCTCGCCCAGCTCCTGCATGCCGCCGGGATAACCCCATTTGCCGACACCGGGCGGCAGCGAGCGCTGCGCCAGCAGCACCTTGCCGCCGCGGCGCACCACGGCAAGACAGCCGACGATCGGCCGCTCGGGATAAAGGCGGCCGGGCTTCGGGCCCTTCGCGGCCTGGGGCGCGTTGCTCACGGATCGGTCGCAGCGACTTTACCTTCGAGCACCTTGTAGATTTCGCCGCCTTCCTTGCGGAAGGATTCCGACATTTCGGCCATGCCCTTCTCGGCATAGTCGCGCACTTCCTGCGAGATCTTCATGGAGCAGAATTTGGGCCCGCACATGGAGCAGAAATGCGCGAGCTTGGCGCCTTCGGCCGGCAGGGTCTGGTCGTGGAACTTCTCGGCCGTCTCGGGATCGAGCGAGAGATTGAACTGGTCGCGCCAGCGGAACTCGAAGCGCGCCCGCGACAGCGCGTCGTCGCGTTCGCGTTGTCCCGGATGACCCTTGGCCATGTCGGCGGCATGAGCCGCGATCTTGTAGGCGATGACCCCGGCTTTGACGTCGTCGCGGTCGGGCAGGCCCAGATGCTCCTTGGGCGTGACGTAGCAGAGCATGGCGGTGCCGAACCAGCCGATCATGGCCGCGCCCACCGCCGAGGTGATGTGGTCGTAGCCCGGGGCGATATCGGTCACCAGCGGCCCCAGCGTGTAGAACGGCGCCTCGTCGCAATGTTTCAATTGGAGATCCATGTTCTCCTTTATCTGGTGCATCGGCACGTGGCCAGGCCCCTCGATCATCACCTGCACGTCGTGTTTCCAGGCGATCTTGGTCAGTTCGCCCAGGGTCTTGAGTTCGGCGAACTGCGCCTCGTCGTTGGCGTCGCGGGTCGAGCCCGGACGCAAGCCGTCGCCCAGAGAGAAGCTCACGTCGTAGGCGCGCATGATGTCGCAGATGTCTTCAAAGTGTGTATAGAGGAAATTCTCCTTGTGATGCGCCAGGCACCACTTGGCCATGATCGAGCCGCCGCGCGAGACGATGCCGGTGACCCGCTTGGCCGTGAGCGGGATGTAAGGCAGGCGCACGCCGGCATGGATGGTGAAGTAATCCACGCCCTGCTCGGCCTGTTCGATCAGGGTGTCGCGGAAGATTTCCCAGGTCAGTTCCTCGGCGGCGCCCTCGACCTTCTCCAGCGCCTGATAGATCGGCACCGTGCCGATCGGCACCGGCGCGTTGCGAACGATCCATTCGCGGATGGTGTGTATGTTCTTGCCGGTGGACAAATCCATCACGGTATCCGCGCCCCAGCGGATCGCCCAGACCAGCTTGTCCACCTCCTCCGCCACGGAAGAGGTGATGATGGAATTGCCGATATTGGCGTTGATCTTCACCAGGAAATTGCGGCCGATGATCATCGGCTCGCTTTCCGGATGATTGATGTTGGCGGGGATGATGGCGCGCCCTTTCGCCACCTCGTCGCGAACGAATTCGGGCGTGACGTAATCCGGGATGGATGCTCCGAAGGATTCGCCGTCCTTTTCCGCCGCCAAGGCCCGCGCCCGGCCCAAATTTTCGCGGATAGCGATGTATTCCATTTCCGGCGTGACCAGACCGGCGCGGGCATAAGCCAGCTGCGTCGCCGCCTTGCCGGCCTTGGCCCGCAGGGGCTTGCGGCCGGCGCGGTCGAACACCGGCACGGCGCTGATCTCGCCGGGCTTCAGCCCGTTATCCTCGGGGCGCACCTCGCGTCCGCGGCTCTCCTCGACGTCGCCGCGCGCCCGAACCCATGCGTCGCGCAGCGGCGGCAAGCCGACGCGGATGTCGACGGAAAAGGCGGGATCGGTAAAGGGACCGGAAGGATCGTAGACCCTCACCGCAGGCTCCTTGCCGCCGGCAACCTCGATTTCGCGCATGGCGACGCGGATGTCCTTGTGCCTCTCCCCCGCGATGAACAACTTGCGCGAGGCCGGAAGCGGGCCGGTCGAGACCTTGAAGTTCTGGCTCAGCGTGCCTTCGGGCATGACAGCCTCCTTATGCGACAGCAGCGTATTCGTTCCGGTCGGTCGGGCGGCGGGGATGATGGAGAAGCGTTCCTGTCCCTACGCCGGCACAATCCGGATCAGGTTCAAAGGGTTCCCGCGCCGCCCTGAAATCGCCGGGCCCGAAGCGGTGTCTCAGCCCCTCGGCGGGGCTCCCCTTGGAATCGCCCTTAGTATCCGGACAGAGGGGCGGTGCCGTCAAGCCTTGGTATCGACGGAAGGAGGCTTCTCTGTGTAGAGTGAGTCCGTCTTCCGCGCCGGATCGCGCGCAAAAAGCAATAATCGGGGGAGTTCTCATGAAGGCGCGTCGTGAATTACCGCTTGCGGCGGCCTAGCCGCCATGATGGGTTCTTACCGCTCCGCCGGCGTACTTGTTTTGCTGCTCGTCCTCGCCGGTTGCGGCATGATCGATCCGTTCGAGACGGGAACGCCCGGTCCGGTTACCAATAGGGTCTTGCAGAACACTTCACCCACCACCGGGCTTACACCCGCGCAGGATGCCGCCGCGGTTGCCGGCGCCATCGATCCGTCGAGCGTGCCGATTTCCGTTTGCTACAGCCGCTGGAGCGCGATGCCCCAAAACGTGATCGCGGTCGCGGCGCAGGAATGCGGGCCTGCGAAGCCGCCCAGCCTGGTCGAGCAGAAATGGGATCTGCATTCCTGCCCACTGACGACGCCAATTCGCGCCACTTTTGTGTGCGGCGCACACTAACGTCCCGGTTAACGCCGAAGTGATCGTTTGCGCATCGCGGAGCGATGCTATGCTCGTCGGGTAACGCCCAGACAATAGGGCAGGCAACAAGGCCGACACGGGAGCAAAGCCATGAACGGGGGAACCAGACTCATCATCCCCGGCTTGGGCGGGATTTACGGTGCGCTCGGGCCGCTCAGTTATGCCGTCGCCCGTATCGCGCTGGGCGGCATCATCATGGTCCACGGCTACGCCAAGCTGTTCGGTGGCGCGGCGCCCATAGTGGCCAATCAGCTGTTAGCCCCGATGGGATTCCCGGCGCCGCTGGCCTGGGCATATTTGCTCGGCATCCTCGAATTCTTCGGCTGCGCTGCGCTGGCGGTGGGATTCCTGACCCGGCCGATCGCCTTGATGCTCACGGTCGAGATGGCGATCGTCACCTTCTTCGTTCAGTTTCCCCAAGGCTACAACGAATACCTCGAATACACCTTGATCCTGCTGGCGCTGAGTGCGGTCTATGCGGCGAATGGCGGCGGGCGTTATTCGCTCGATCACGTCATCGGCAGGGAGTTTTAACCCGGTGCTCCGGTGTGGAACAAAAAAGCAGGGAGGATCGCGTGAGTGACGATGCCGCTCGACCCGCAAAGCTGTTCATTCCCGGCCTGCGCGGGATTTACGGCCGGCTCTCGCCGTTGGGATATGCCTTGATGCGCGCGAGTTTGGGACTGATTCTGTTCCCGCACGGCGTCAACAAGCTGTTCTTCAACGACGCCCAGAATTCGCTGCACAATTTCGTACAGCTCGGCCTGCCCTATCCGCTGGCTTGGGCCTATTTCGTCGGCGGCGTCGAATTCTTCGGCGGCGCGATGTTGATTCTCGGCCTGTTCACCCGCATTGCCGCCGCGGCCGTCGCCGTCGAGATGACGGTCATCGGCTGCGGCCTGTTGCTGCCGGCCTGGTGGTGGGGGCAACACGGCGCCGAATACGTGATCTTCATGGCACTTTCCGCGCTGGGAATCCTGTTCCAGGGCGGCGGCCGTTATTCGCTCGACCACCTCATCGGCCGCGAGCTTTAGGCTTTCGCATACGACTCCAACGAAACTGCAAACCTGAAGGGGGAAACATGACGGCAGGCGTAATCGACAAAAAGCGGCTGATCTTTCCGGGTCTCGCCGGGCTCTACGAGACTTTCTCGCCGGCGAGCTATTCTTTCATGCGCTTCGCCGCCGGCGCCGTGTTGGTGCCGCACGGCATCCAGAAGATCGTGCTCGGCAGCGCAGTGAATCTGGGCCCCTATATCGACAAGACGATGGGGGTGCCCTATCCGATGGTGTGGGCCTATCTGGCGGTCTTCGCCGAATCCGCGGTTGCGATCTGCCTCGCAATCGGGCTTTTCACCCGCCTGGCGGCGCTGATCCTCCTGATCCACATGGGAGTCATCATCGTCTTCTTTCAATGGCAATACGGCTATTTCTGGACCGGCAAGGGCATCGAATATGCTTTGCTGTGGTGGCTGCTGTACCTCGCCATCTTCTTCCGCGGCGGCGGCCGGTATTCGGTCGACCGGATGTTGGGCAAAGAGTTCTAATCGTATCTCTGCGGCGGCCGGCCCTCACGGCCGTCCGCCGCGGATCCGTTCCCCGTTATTCGTGGAATTGCCATGACTGAAAATGCCCTGCCGACGCCAAAACCGATCATCCCGATCTGCGCCGCGATTCATCGGCCTTTTGCGCCGCTGTCCTACGCCTTCATCCGCTTTTGCACCGGCGCGATTTTCATTCCGCATGGCGTCCAGAAATTGTCGGGCGGCGCGGCGGCCGATAAATTCGTGATGGCGCTCGGTTTGGCCGATCCCGCGCCGTGGGCCGGCGCCATGGGCACGATCGAGCTGGTGTGTGGAATCATGCTGGCTCTGGGCCTGCTGACCAGGCCGGTGGCGCTGCTGCTCGCCGTCGAGCTGCTGGTCATGATCTTCGCGGTGCACATTCATAACGGTTTCGCCTGGAACAGCGGCGGCATCCAATATCCGGCGATGCTGCTGGCGTTGTGCATAGCCGCCCTGTTCCGCGGCGGCGGGCGCTATTCGCTCGACCGGTTCATCGGCAAGGAGTTCTAAGATGACCGCAATCATCGACGAAACCTGCCCCAGCGATGGGGCCAAGCCGATCATTCCGGCACTGGCGGGATTCTACCGTTGCGCCGGGCCTTTCAGTTACGCCTTCGTACGCATCGTCACCGCCGCGCTGATTCTGCCGGGCGGCATTGAGAAGCTGTTCTATGGCGGCGTCTATCGCATCGCCGCCGGCAATGTCGTCAAGGCGGGTTTCTCCGAGCCGCTGGCTTGGGCCTGGGCGGTGTGCATCCTCGAATTCTTCGGCTCACTGATGCTGGCCGCCGGGCTCCTCACCCGTCCGGTCGCGGTCGCCATGGCGGTCGAGATGGCGGTCATCACCTTCCGCATTCATTTCGGCGCCGGCTTCTTCTGGGCCGATCACGGCTATGAATTTGCGCTCATGCTCATGCTGATGTGCCTCGCCTTTGCTGCCGGCGGCGGCGGACGTTATTCGCTCGATCGTCTCATCGGCTGGGAATTTTAGCGGCAACCGGCAGGCCAAAGCGGAGAAATAACCCGGGAGATTACCTCATGTCGCCAATTTCGAAGGGTCTTGCGAGTTTCGCTGTTGCCGCCGCGTTGTCGTCACCGGCCGGCGCTCAGGGGCTGGTCACCCAGCAGAATATTCCGCTGGCGATGGCACAGACCATCGCCAATGCGGCGCTCGCGCAGTGCTCTAGCATGGGATTCAAAGTTTCGGTGACGGTCGTCGACCGTGACGGATTGCCCATCGTCATGTTGCGTGGCGACGGCGCCGGCCTGCATACGCCCGAGGGCAGCGACCGCAAGGCCTATACCGCGCGAACGTTCGGCCAGCCTTCGGCGGATTTCGCCAAACGGGTGCACGACGATCCAAACTCGGTCGGCTCGATACAGTACACCCGCGTGCTGGCGCTGGCCGGCGGACTGCCGATCAAGGTAGGCAACGATGTGGTCGGCGCGGTCGGCGTCTCGGGCTCACCCGGCAAGGACGACGTCTGCTCGCAGGCAGGCATCGACAAGGTCGCCGATCAATTGAAGTGATCCTACCGTAAGATTTACGTTCCTGACGATGCGGCACGCTTATCAGTTGGTGGGCGTGGGCGGCTTTTTCGTCTTTGTCTTGGTTGGCTTCTTGGTCTTTTTGGCCGTGGGCTTCTTCGTTTTGGGAGTTTTTGTTTTGGGAGTTTTTGTTTTAGGAGTTTTCGCTTTGGTGGTCTTTGTCTTGGTTTTCGTTTTTCCGGTTTTCGTTTTGGTGGTCTTCTTATTGGTCGTCGACTGGTCGGTCTGCGACGATTGGGCCTGCGCCGGCACGGCAAGCGGAATGGTCGAAGCGGCGACGAAGGAAAGCAGGGCAAACACGGTAATAAGCGCCTTCATAAACATGCTCCTGAACACTGGCTGTGGGGTATGGACGACCCGGGCGGTGGACGTTGCGCCCACAGCATCGAATCACGGCTTCGGCGGCGGGCTCGAGCGGATACTAACATGGGCTGCCGGATGGAAAAGACGGTTTTCCGCCGGTCATGGCCGCGACTCCGTCGTTCATGAGAAAACTTTCTCGGCTATCGAGTTGGCCACCTCGATAGCGAAGACGTCGCCCGATGCCGCGAGCCGATAAAGGATTGTATTTTACATAAATGCAATTCATGCCATTGCGTGCTTTTTTAGACACAGTTTTCCCCAAAAATCTTCTGCTCTTTGTCGATATCCGGCCTTTTCGTCGGCCATTTTAATCGCGGCTTAAGCAATGGGGCTGAAAATGGCCTCCGTTATATCGAGCGCGTTCCAATCACCTCATCTCCAGGAGATATCGACCATGAAGACCCTTGTGAAGCTTTTGCGCGACGAGTCGGGCGTCACCGCCATCGAGTATGGCCTGATCGCCGCCCTCGTCGCCGTCGTCATCATCAGCGCGGTGACCACTCTCGGCACCAACCTGAAGACCACCTTCAACAGCGTCGCGACCAACCTGTAATCGGCATCGCCGCTTATGGCGCTGAAATGAAAAACCCCCGGT